>Ga0209041_1000030_pt1 | contig 133913 bp, 132 predicted proteins | sample SaaInlV_100m_DNA_4_FD_184647 | JGI IMG/M metagenome (GOLD analysis project Ga0209041, IMG submission 184647) | Marine microbial communities from expanding oxygen minimum zones in the Saanich Inlet - SI037_S2LV_100m_DNA (SPAdes) (version 2) | ecosystem: Environmental > Aquatic > Marine >... | reverse complement strand
TTTTTCATGGTGTTAGTTCCTATTTAAGAAATGTGATTTTTTGTGTATTAAAATTATTTTTGTGGCGCACAGTAACAATATATGTGCCCGTGGCCAGTTGTTGTCCTGCAATCGTACGGGCATTCCATACAAATTGATAATGGCCCGCGCCGGGATAATCTTTTTTATGATCCAATACGATTCGGCCCAAGAGGTCATAGATGGTAATTTGAACCAATCCACCATCCGGAATCTCCAGATCAATTTTTGTCGAAGGATTAAATGGGTTGGGATAGGCCGGTTTAATCATAAATGAGTTGGGAATAATTTCCTCATCGTCTGTTCCCAATGAAGTCCAGCGAACGATCCAGCCCCAGTAGCCAGAAGATATTTTGTTTTGGTTCGATTGGGATACACCAATAACATTTTGTCCCACGGTGCCATTCAACTGATACGCATTACCTTTGGCTTGAATATTACCGGCGGATATACCTGACCGTTGGATGGCTTTACTTTGGGCACCCAGACCTGTCATGAGTATAAATGCAACCATGATTGTGGTTCGTATGGCAAACCATTTTTGAACATTTATTGTTTGTTTTATCATTTGTCTTCCTTGTTTGCTTTTGAAGAAAATTCTTTGATCATCGTTTCCAGTTCTGTGGTAACGATTGGTTTCATTAAAAAAGGGATATTCATTTTTTCTGCAATCTTTTTTACGGCAACATCTGCAGATACAATGATTGTTTTATGCATTAATTTTAATTGTGTCGATATATCTAAGCCCGTGCCATCACCAAGATGGTAATCTGAAATTAAAATATCTACATGATTTTTTTCTGCAATTGCTATAGCTTCACGGACCGATTTAGCATCACCGCAAAGTATCGTGTTTTCTTTATTCTCAATTACTTCCGCCAATGCAGCCAAACCGAGTGCTTCGTCATCGACGGCTAAGACTGAAATCGTTTGTCCTGACTCTTGTATGTTTGATTTAGGTGTAGCAAAATTCATGCTTAGATAATAATTGGAATAATTTTAAAAACATCATACAATGTTGTGAATGGTTCTATTATGTTGCGAAAGGGTCTATGGTGATGTGAGTGGGACCGGGGAAGAAGTTTGAAGTTAGATGGAAGAGGAAAGGGAAAAGGAAAAAGAAGAATAATGACAGTAATATTTCGATTACATTAATAGGATTATTGTCATGTCCCTTCTTCGGTGGGCAGGCAGATAAACAGTAAAGCCAAATACAACGGTCTAACAGTTTATCCGTTTTTTATACGATTAATCTTTTCTTTAATTCGATCGCATATGATCGACTCATAACCAATTGAGTCTCCAAGCCATTCAAATAGACATGAAACGTTCCCTTCCCAAATGGTGATATATGATGAATCTTATTAATATTTACAATTGTTGAGCGGTGAATTCTAAAAAAATGATTTTCAGGTAAAATATTTCTCCAGTCTGAGAGTGATTTCCGAATAAGGGTTGGTTTTATACCCAATATATAAATCATAGAATACACATCCTTTGCCTCAATATATTGAATTTCCTTTAATTGAATAAACTGAAAAGTCTCATCAGTTTGAACAAATACTCTATCTTCTAAGGTGAAAGTTTTAAGAACAGGTTCGTATTTTTTATTTTCTATTTTATTAAATACGTTTTGTATACGCTCGACAGTTGGCGGTTTTACAATATAATCTATTGCATTAACCTCAAAAGCACGAATAGCATATTTATCCATAGCGGTAATAAATACAATTTTTGTTTGCGGCGGTACAAATGGAACTAAATCAAAACCTAAATCCCCCTTGAGATTTATATCAAGGAAAATGATAGAAAATTCAGTTTGGTTCAAGGCTTCTTTTGCCTCCGATAAAGAATCCGCTTCGGTAGTGACCCCTTCAGGACAAATTTCATGCACTAAATCACAAATTTGTTTCCTTGCGAAAGTTTCATCATCTACAATTAAAATATACAATGGATTCATAAGGATGGTATTATTAAAGTAACAATAACTTTTCCATCTTCTTCTTTATGGGTTAAAGTCCAATTATCTTTAAAATGATGTAATAACCGTTTTCGAATATTTACAAGTCCGATACCACCTTCATACAAGGCTATTTTTTGATTCTTTTTTGATTCATCTTTTTTCACCCATTTACCATCATTCTCAACGACGATATTTAAATTTGTATCTTTTTTATCAACAAATAGATTAACACTACAAACACCATCATGCGTGTTATATCCATACTTTACTGCATTTTCGATTATTGGGAAGATAATTAACCCAGGTATTTTATGATCCATTAGTGATTCGGGACATGTAATGGCAGATTCCAACTTATCTTCATATCGTATTTTTTGTAATTCAATGAATTCTTCAATGAGGCCAATTTCATTTTTCAAACTTACTGTTTCCGATAAATCTTCACTCAAAATATGCTGGAAATATTTCGCAAGATGTAAAGTCATTTCACGCGCTTTATCGGGAGAATTACGAATTAAGTAATGAAGTGAATTTAGAACATTGTATAGAAAATGTGGTTTGAGTTGAAATCGCAATACTTTTAGTTTTTCTATTTTAACTTGCTCTAACATTAATGCTTGCTTTTGATTAGCGTCAATAATTAAATAAAAATATTTGAATAAAAAATATAATGTGGACCACAATAAAGCAATAAACACATAATTTACCATATGCGGAAAGCGAGCGCCGGGTACAAAAAAACCAATCATTAATTTTGGGAAAATACCAAAAGTAAATGTTGCTATAATAAAACTGAATAAAGCAGCAAGAGATATAACAGCAAAAACAATAGTGCTTAAGGGTTTATTAATTAAATTTGCTTTTTTAAAAATAATGCGCGCTATTAAAGATATTAATAATCCCGTAAAAGAAACAATAAATCCATATAATGCCACTTCAGTTGAAGGACCATGATCTAAAGATACTTTGAAAAATATAACAAAAAAAAGCGTCGACCAGCCAGTTATCTGTAACTGCCAAAATGTAAATATTCTAGGGCGATTCAAAAGATTATGCCCATTTTACATACGGTTTTCTTGGAGCAAAATCAAACCCTGTGGCACCAGAAATATCGGATATTTCGTAAAACTTTTTCCCATCCTTGAAATATTCGTCTATAATACTTTTAACGACTTCCATATATTTTTTCATACCAACCAAATTAAATACGCCAGTTCCTTGGTGAAATAGTATATCGCCACCAATCAAGTTAAATAGAAATGAATATAAACCATCGTCCGTTTTAAATTTCCATTCAGGATTTTCCGTAATAGGCAAACCCGATACAGGGCTCTTTTTATTCATTTATCAAATCTTTAAGAATTTATAAGTCATTTAGGTGAGAGTTTCGTCCCATCAGGTGTATCTTTTACAATCCACCCTTTCGAAGCTATTAAATCGCGCAATTCATCCGACTTTGCCCAATCTTTATGTTGTCGCACTTCCTCTCTCTCAGAAACCAATTCTATTATCTCTTGCGGAATAGACTCATCTTTAGGAAGCACACCGAATACTGAATCAAAATAAGCAATAAAATTTATTCCTTGAGATGCTTCATCTTCAGATAATGAATTTTTATCCAAAGTTGAATTTGTAACACGAATCCAATCAAAGAATACAGCCAAAGCCTTTGGCGCATCCAAATCATCTTCCAAAGCAATGTTGAATGGATTCACCGCATCGGGGAAATCGGATGTGGATTTTCTATCTATATCAGTCAAACGTATTCGCAATTCATGAATCCTCTGGATGGCCATTTTAGCTTCATGTTGTTTATCCAAGGTAAAATTAACTTTCGTTCGATAATGGGCACTTAGCATGATATAGCGAATCTCTTCTGCAGTAAAACCTTTTTCGAGCAGATCCGGTATACAATAAAAATTTTCGATAGATTTACTCATTTTACCACCATCTACCATGAGAAATTCAGAGTGAAGCCAAAAATTCACAAAGGGCGTATCAGCAGCACAAACTGATTGGGCAATTTCATTTTCATGATGGGGAAACTTATTATCCACACCACCACAATGAATGTCAAAATGCTGTCCTAAATATTCCATAGACATGGCAGAACATTCTATATGCCAGCCAGGGCGGCCTTTACCCCACGGTGAATCCCAAGCCACATCACCATCTTCATTCTTGTAAGCTTTCCAAAGGGCAAAATCCTGGGGATTATCTAACCCATATTCATCTGATACCACCCGTTCTGATTGGCGCATTCCCGCCATATTAATATTTGTCAGATTACCGTAATCTTTAAATGATTCAATGGAAAAAAAGACAGAACCATCATCCGTTTTATAAGCATTCCCTTTATCAATTAAGGATTTAATCATTTTGATCATGCCATCCACATGTTCGGTGGCAGCGGGATATACATCGGCGGGAATAATTTTTAATGATTTTAAATCACGGTAAAACAATTCAGTATAATGGCTTGTGATTTCTGAAAGAGGTTTCCCCTCATCCATAGATTTCTTAATGGTCTTGTCATCCACATCTGTAATATTCATTACATGAAAAACATCAAATCCACGAGCCACTAAAACTCGTTTAAGAAAATCTTCAAAAAGGAAGGTGCGAAAATTGCCAATATGGGCTGTATCATATACGGTTGGTCCACATGTATATAGTTTAACTTTCCCTTTTTCTAAGGGAATAAAATCTTCTTTTTTTCGTGAAAAAGAATTATAAAATCGGAGCACGTTTTTTACCCACTGATTGGAGAAATTTTAGATCTATATGAACTGCAATTGCCTGCTGAAGTGCATCAATTTTTATGACAAGTCTATCCTCACCTTTTATTTGAAGCACAATACCTTTAGTTCCTTTCATAGGCCCTTCAAATACTTCTACTTCATCCCCTACTGAAAAATATTCTGTAGGTTCAAGTTCATACCCTCCTTCCAAAGCTAAGCGAATCGACTTTATAACTTCGTCTTGGACGATTGCGATACTACCACTAAACTTGACAATCGTACTTATGCCATGTGTTTCTAACACAAAAATTGAATTTTTAAGTTCTATCCGTGCAAATAAATAACTCGACAGAAGAGGCAATTCTACCCATTTCATTCGGTCGGACCATTTGCGCTTTTGCCGTACCAATGGCAAATAGGCCTCTATCCCATTTTTCTCTAATTGCTGAAGAGCAACTTTTTCTGCCCGAGGTTTCGAGCGGACAGCTATCCAATGTTGTTCCATTAATCTTCTAATGCTTCATTAATTATTGTTTGTATCAATTCCGGAAAACTTAATCCAGCAGCAGCAGCCGACTTTGGAACTAAACTTGTTTCTGTCATTCCCGGCAATGTATTCACTTCTAAAAACCACACTTTGTTGGTTTCATCTAACCGAAAATCCACTCTAGAATAGTGGCGACACCCTAGTAATTTATGGATTTTTAAAGCTGACGCCTGAATCGATTTTGTTATTTCTTCCGATAAATTTGCGGGACAAAAATAGTCCGTCATTCCTTGGGTATATTTACATTCATAATCGTAGAGTTCATGACTGGGGACAATTTCTACAATGGGGTATGCTGTATCACCAATGATTGATATTGTTATTTCACGGCCGGCAATAAAGGCTTCTATCAAAACAACAGAATCGTATTGCCGCGCTAATGCAACAGCATCAGCCAATTCAGATTGATCTTGAACAATGGTCAATCCAATGGTGCTACCTTGACTGTTGGGTTTCACCACCACAGGATAACCCAAATCATGATCCATAGGCACATCATCACCTGAGGATAATGCAATCCAATTCGGTGTTAAAATATCTTTTCGATGAACCAACGCTTTACTCACCCGTTTATCCATACAAATGGCAGATGATTCGTTACCGGAACCGGTGAACCGCACACCCAAAGATTGAAGGAATCCCGGAATAACACCATTCTCACCATCACCACCGTGAAGGCCATTAAACACCACATCCACCGATAATAGATCTGGAATTAATGATTTTATATCATCTTGGGAATCAAGTGATAAAACATCATAGCCCAACTCTTTACAGGCATCAGAAATTGCTTTTCCTGAAGATAAGGACACATCCCTTTCAGCTGAATTTCCACCGGCTAAAACGCCAATCTTCATTGCGCCAACTCTCCCAAAATTTGTTGAGCACCATCCATGATATCTTTAACAATAAATGTGGGTGTAATTGACCCAAGTTTTTTTTGCGTATCCTCACCTCGGCCGGTCAATACTAGCATGGTATCCATCCTTGAATTTATGCCCGCTTCTATATCGGAAACAGCGTCACCAATCATTATTGAATTGGCCAATTCAATACTATGATCTGAAGCCGCTTCCTTAAACATACCGATTCCTGGTTTTCTAAAGTCCGATGCATTATCTGGATGATCGGGACAAAAATATATTCCTAGCAAATTCAAATTGTTATTATAAAACTCATTCAATATAAAATCATGAATTTCGCCCAATCGATTGATATCAACAATGCCGCGGCCGATTCCCGATTGGTTGGTAATTATACAAAAACGATGGCCTGCGTTACCCAGTTGTTTCAGCGCATCCATGGTAAAATCATAAAATTCAAACTGGTCTATTGAATTGATATATCCTGGATCAGGATTCAAAGTGCCATCCCTGTCTAAAAATATTGTATCGTATTGTTTCATTCTGTGATATGCTGACCAGAAATGTCTTTAATATTTACTGAACTGCGGAGAAAATAAATGGCCCCTATAATTATTAAAGGTACAAACCCGACCGCATGGAGAAGTACGGCGAAAGCTTGAGATTCTGTCCTACTTACGAAAAACAATGTAGTTAATACATAAACTGCTGCTGCATGATATGTTCCCACGGCACCGGGGGCTGCTGGAATGGCAACTGCCAAGGATGTGGAAATCAACACAACGCCCACTTCAATCCACGATAAATGAATTCCTGCCGCAAGGATTACAGCATAGGTAATGCTGTAATAAACCACCCACATAAAAATGGTATGCAGCACAATTTGCCCAACGTGCTTTGTGGCACGGATGGAGGTTAAACCATCCACCAAACTATTAATAATTGTAAGAATACGATGGGCCCATGGCTTTTCAAAAACTGACCATTTTTCAATTTGTTCTATCAAATGGGATTTGGCACGTCCCAAGGCTAAGACAAAACCAAAACCAATTAGGGTAAATATTACTACTGCTAACATGATATTCCGGCCAGCTTCATCAAATGGATATAACCATCCAAAAATTAAAATCATACAAACAAGCCCGAGCATATCTAAAATTCTCTCAAGGATTACTGTTCCAAAAGCAGCCGATGTTTCTACATTTTCCCTCGCTGCAATTGTATAAGCCCTTAGCAGTTCTCCTAATCTAAATGGTAAAACAGCATTCCCGAAATAGCCCACCATAGTGGCTGCGAAAAGTGGATGAAATCGAATATTTTCAATTGGTTCCAAAAGCAACTGCCATCTTTCAGCGCGAATCGCCACAGAAAATATCAATAACATAATTGCTATGGATAACCATAACAGGTTCACAGATTTGAGGTGAAACCACAATTCATTAAAATCTACTTGGTCAAAAGCATAATAAAGTCCCACAGAACTGATGGCAATACTAATGATTAATTTTAACCACTTATTCACGGAGATTAATGACCTCCTTCGCAGATGGGTTGAATGAATGGTATAATTTCAAATTTCCAATTCTATATTTGTTTACTTTCAGAGATACGTTTTGATCGGGGCCGTAAATTATTTTGATTACTTTGGGATGCCCCTTTTTTGATATGGTCAATTTCCCTTTATAACCCATCATGGGTATATCAATATCCATCGCCACTATCATCTCACCCACAATAGGTGTTCCGAAAAGAACATCTTTAAAATCACCTGTAATGAGATTAAAGATACTTATATCGCCTTCAACCGTTTGGTCAATAATGAGCTGGCCTGTCACCTTGTTCCACGTTTTGATCGTATCTCCTGCTACATAAACAGTTTCAGAAGCTGTATCCAAAAGGTAATGTTCTTCTTTAAATATTTCAATCGTACCATATTCAACTGAATTGGATTCAAATTGCTTCTGCTGAATCTCTACAGAAATCACCACACCATTGGCATCGTTCATGGCTGAAATAAATTTGTCTTTCCATGGATTAGTTTGAGCCAATGACACTACTGAAAACAGTGACATATAGATTAAGGTGCGCTTCATGGATAGTTAATCGAGTGTTTCTAGGTACGACTCATCGACCAGTACTTCTCGCGCTTTACTGCCCGTAAAAGTACCCACAATGCCAGCTTGTTCCATTTCATCAATCAATCGCGCTGCACGGGAATAGCCAACTTTTAATCGCCGCTGAATGAGTGATATAGATCCTTGCTGATGCATTACTACCAATTTTACAGCTTCATCAAATAGTTCATCAAATCCACCATTATCTCCAGTAACGAGTCCACCGGCGCCCATAGTTTCTCTTGGACTAGGTAAAACCAATTCATCTGCCTTGGGTTGTTGTGTTATATGGCCCATTAACGATTCAATTTCTTCGAGACTTAAAAATGCATTATGAAGTCGGGTTGGCTCAGAGGAACCACTGCCAAGATATAGAAGGTCACCTCGGCCAATGAGTTTTTCTGCACCGGAGCCGTCGATGATAGTTCGTGAATCAATTTTTGTGGCTACTTGAAAGGCAATCCGAGATGGGAAATTGGCTTTTATCACACCGGTAATCACATCCACCGATGGTCTTTGTGTTGCAACCACCAAGTGAATCCCAACTGCACGTGCCAATTGAGCCAAACGAGCAATCGGCGCTTCAACTTCTTTGGCATTTAGCATCATTAAATCTGCAAGTTCATCAATAAGTACAACAATAAATGGCATGATAGTTTCACCTTTGTCGCGCATCTTTTTATTATATTCGCCAATATTACGAACAACCGCATCGGCCAAAACATCGTAACGTCTGCCCATTTCTTTTTCAACAGCGCGGAGAGCTAATGTTGCATTCTCTGGTGTGGTAACAATCGGTTCATCTATATCTTCTATCTTAAGTAAATGATAATCAGATAATGAACGATATAAAGTCATTTCAACTTTTTTCGGATCAATAATGACAAATTTCACTTCATCCGGTGAGGCCTGATAAAGCAAACTGGCCAGAATTGTATTCATACATACAGATTTCCCGGAACCAGTGGTACCGGCAATAAGGAGGTGTGGCATTTCGGCTAAATCTAATATTGCGATTTCCCCTGTAGTTGTCTTCCCTACCGCTAAAGTCAATTTTGATTCCGCCGAAGCGAATTTCTCTGAATTGATTACCGACTTGAAATAGACCATATCAGGGTTGCGGTTTGGAATTTCAATCCCCACCGAGGATTTTCCCGGAATTGGGGCAATGACACGAACACGGCTTGCTTCCATCACGCGGGCTAAATCGTCGGATAAAGCGACAAATTTATTGACGCGAACACCTTCAGCAGGCTCTACCTCAAATAATGTAATAACGGGACCTGGACTCACATTAACCACTTTACCCATAACACCGAATGTCTGTAATGATTGCTGGAGGAAGTTGGCGCGGTCCACCAATTCGTCGCGACTCATACCGCTCTGAATATTGAGAGGATTAGCTAACAATTCCGCCGATGGCAATTGGAATTCCCGTTTGGGCGTTTTACGCTCTTTAACCGCATCAATATCAACTTCCGTTTCCTCAACTACTTCACCAACTTCTAAATTACCTTCTTTTGCTTCATCCTGTTCCGGGTCAACAGATGATTGATCAGTCTCAATTATTGTTTCATCTGTTTCGTCTTCATTCTCTTTAGACGCTTTTTGATCGATGTCAATATCTTCGAATGAATCATCCACCTCTTCTGCTGAAGATTCAGGTTTTTGCAATTCATCAATTGGTTCTTCATCTTCAGTTTCAGGACGTTTTTCAGGTTCAATTACATCTGCTTCATCTTTTCGCTGCGAATCAATTTTTTCTATCAAATTTTGTGTATGACGACGCTTTTCATCCTCGACGGATATATTTTCAGTAACCAATTTTTGATTATCCCGTTTTTTCTGAATCTTCTCTAATAATGCTTTGATCGGCTCATAAAAACTGAATCCAAAGTAACCGCGAATAAGTACCATCCACAGGGCTAAAAGAATAATGACAATGCCAATACCACCAACAAAATCATAAATGAATTGGGAGATGATGCCGCCGATCAATCCACTGAAACGAAAAGAATTATCCAATATACCATAACGAAATATTTGTGCGGCGCCCAGAGTAATTGAAGATAATACAACAACACCAATTAAATAACCAGAGAGGCGACTGATCGCTTCAAATTCTTTGTGTGTAAAAAACCAAATTCCCCACGAAATCGCTAAAAGGGGTAAAATAAATGAACTATAACCAAAGGTGAGTTTAATGAAAAAATAGCCAATCCAAACACCAAGGATTCCCATGGGATTTTCCACACGAACATTTGGTGAAATACCCGGATCTTCAAAAGGGCTGTATCCTAGCAAACTGATAAAAACTAATAGTGAAATAGCTACGGCCAGAATACCTAATATTTCTAATCTTCTTTCTTTCATTAAAATAATTCTCCATGTGATTCCGTCATTTCATCATACCAATCCACAAACCGACTGACACCAACATCAATACTAATTTGAGCTTCATAATCTAAACGTGATTTAGCACGGGATACGTCTGAAAAAGTTTGGAGAACATCGCCGGCAGGTAATGCTTGTCGCTCAAGTTTGGGGTCAACCCCAACACGCTCGCCAATCACATGAACTAATTCATCTAGTTTTACCGGCTCTGAATTTCCCAAGTTGTAGATAGCATATTGATCTTCAGCGTTCATGGCGCCAAATATACCATTAATTATATCGTCGATATATGTGTAATCCCGCGCCGTAGAACCATCGCCAAAGAAGGGAATAGCCTCTCCTCGTTTCATCATTCGGGTAAATTTATGAATAGCCATTTCTGGACGTTGTCTAGGCCCATAAACGGTGAAAAACCGAAGGCATGATGTGGGGATTTCACTCAAATGATGATAGGTATAACACATCACTTCACCCATTTTTTTTGTGGCACCATAAGGGGAAATTTGAAAATCCACAATATCATCTTCGGAAAATGGTGTTTTTTTATTATTACCATACACTGAGGATGAACTAGCAAATAAGAATTTTTGCACATTCGATTTCTGCATGGCCTCCAACAAAGTTTGGGTACCGTTAATATTCACATCGGTATAAAGCAAGGGATCTTCAATCGAAGGTCTTACACCTGCCATGGCAGCCAAATGTACGACAACTTCAAAATCGTTTTTCTCAAACAATTGAGAGACCAATTCACTATCCCGAATATCACCTTTTACAAAAGTGTATTCATCATAATCTGAATGACTGGATCGATTTAATTCTTTGATGCGTGGATTATAAAATTCGTTCAAATTATCAAGACAGACAACTTTGTTCCCCGCTGCGAGCAATTGATCGGTTAAATGAGAGCCGATGAAACCTGATCCGCCAGTGACCAAAACTGATTTATTTGAGGTTTTTTCCATAGAACTATGCTTTAACTATTTACAGTCCCATCTTTATAAAATGGCGGTTTAACAACTTTGCACTTTAATTTTTTATTACGGACTTCCAATTCCAGTTCCGTGCCAATCTTTGCCATTGGTTTCGCCACGTAAGCAATGCCGATTCCCCGCTTTAAAGATGGTGATTGGGTGCCGCTTGTTACTTCTCCCACCACTTCTCCATTCGCTAAAACTGAATATCCTTTACGAGGAATTCCGCGATCAATCATTTCTATACATATCAATCTGCGGGAGAGTTTTTCCTTTCCTTCAACCAATGCATCTTTACCAATAAAATTATTTTTTTCTAATTTGGTGATCCATCCCAAGCCCGCTTCAATCGGGTGGGTGGTTTCATCAATATCATTCCCATAAAGGGCATATTTCATTTCCATCCGGAGCGTGTCTCGACAACCGAGGCCCACAGCTTCGACATTGTTTCCACCAGCGGACATAATGGCATCCCAGATTTTGACAATGTTATCGTGGTCAGCATATACTTCAAAACCCAATTCTCCAGTATACCCAGTTCGTGCTATTGTGGCAGGACTGCCATCTATATTTCCAATATCAAAACAATAAAAGTCTAAGGTATTCAAATCTATATCCACAATGGTCTGAAGAATTTCTCTGGACTTCGGCCCTTGAAAAGCGATCAAGCCAGTTTGTTCACTCATATCCAAAATATCTACATTGTCAGGCTTATGAGCCATGAGCCAATCCAGGTCTTTCCCTATATTTGCACAATTTACCACCAACATAAAATGGTCGGTATAACGATAAATCAGAAGGTCATCGATTATGCCACCATCCTCGTAACACATGGCGGAATACTGAGCTTGCCAAGGTTGAATAACCATAGCATCATTAATTGTTACATAATCGAGAAATGCCTCCGCACCTTCTCCTGAAACGATGAATTCCCCCATATGGCTTACATCAAATAAACCGGCGGAATTGCGCACAGCATTATGCTCTTGCATAATGCCACCATATTGGATGGGCATCTCATAACCGGCGAAATCCACCAACTTTGCCCCCAAAGCTATATGTTTATCATATAATGGCGTTTTTTTCATGATGCTTCGAAATACTCTTTCAACTTTTTCATACCTTCATTGATATCTTCCACTGTAATGCCGGAATAGGCAAAACGAATGAAGAATTCAGTTTCTTCTAACAAGGGACGCCCAAAGTGTTCACGCGTGCAAAAAGATACATTTGAGTTTTCCAACGCTCCAATCTGGAGCTGCCCTATATTATCAAATCCTTTGCGCTTCATAATTTCAGACACGTTTGGAAAAAGGTAAAAGGTACTCCTCGGTGTTGGAATATTGATTCCGTCGATAGTATTCAGCCCAGCCACAGTGGCATCACGCCTTTCTCTCAAAGTATCCAGTATATTTTTCGCACCAGAGGGGTCACCAGTTATGGCTTCTGCCATGGCAGCTTGAATAAAATGTGTGGTACACGATTCCGCATTCACATTCAGTTTAGATATTATTTTAATAATCTTTTCAGGTCCAATAGCACCACCTACTCGCCAACCGGTCATGGCATATTTTTTTGAAAATGTATATAAGATAACTGTCCTCTCCTGCATTCCCGGAATAGATACAATCGACCTAGCTTCTCCTTCGTAAATCATTTCAAAGTAGGCATCATCGGCCAAAACCCAAAGATCATATTTAATCGCCAGCGCTGCTACCGCTTCCATCTCTTTCACAGAAGATTCAGCTGAAATTGGGTTTTGATAATTATTATAAATAATTGCCACGGTCTTTTCTGTAATGGACGCTTTTAAACGATCAATATCAATGTCAAAACCAGTGTCGGTTTGGATATAACTATAAGACACTGCGCAACCACCTTGGTATTCAATCTGTGATTCATAAATGGGATATCCGGGATTTGGGTATAAAATCTCATCTCCGGGATTCATTACAGCAGCAATAAATTTTCCAATTGTAGGTTTTCCGCCAGGTTGGATGGACACATTGTCCGGGCCATAGGATACACCTCTTCGCGTACCCACATCTATAGCCAACGCTTCTCTTAAGGGCAAAATGCCCTCTGATGGACAATATCCTGTCTTTCCATCACGAATGCCTTTTAAAGTTGCTTCAACAATATTCTCTGGCGTCGCCAAATTTATGTCACCCAAGTGAAAGGGATATACTTTATGACCTTTAGCGCCCCAAGCTCGAGCTTGCGCCGATACAGCAAATGCTGTTTCAGTTCCTAATTTTTTTATTTGGTCTGCGTATTTCATATTCTCCTCAAATCATTTTCGCTAATGCTTTTCGAATAATTTCTTCTAATCCACCAGATAAATCTCCGGCCATCTCCAAGTCTTTCAATGTTTTATTCACTTGCGCTTGCTTATACCCCAAAGATTGCAGCGCATTAATGGCATCTTTCACCATTAATGAATCTTCATCATCCGTGAATCCCAAATCGTCTTTACCATCAAAATCAGCTGCAAATTTTTCTTTCAACTCAACAATGATTCGTTTGGCTGTTTTCGCACCAATCCCCGGAATAACTGTAAGAGACTTCACATCCCCGGCAACGATGCGACTTTTAAATTCGTCAGGATTAGTGCCGGACAAAATATTCATGGCAGATCTCGGACCGATACCGCTAATAGTATTCAGATTCATAAATAGTGATCGCTCTGCATCGTCTTTAAATCCATATAAATCGAGAATATCCTCCTTCACATGGAGGTGCGTTAACAATGCCACAGCTTCGCCAATATTTGGCAAATTTTCATAAGCAGAGATTGATATGCGAATCCGAAAACGAATACCAACAATATCTATAATAGCTTCTGTGGGACTTTTGGCAAATAGCTTGCCTGAAATGGAATCCATTAAGCTCATATATATTTATTTTGGTTTATGTGACATAAGCCAATGGCTAAAGCATCAGAAACATCTAATGGTTTTGGCAATTCGTCCATCTTTAAAATTTGTTTTACCATGTATTGAACTTGTTTCTTATCGGCGGCACCATTCCCCACTACGGACTGTTTTACCTTCCTTGGCGCATAATCCACTGAGGGAATCCCATTGGAAGCTCCCGCCAATAACAAAACACCCCTAGCCTGGCCTAACAATAATGCAGATTTTACATTCTGACTAAAAAATGTATCCTCTATGGCCATGGCAATTGGTTCAAATTTTATTAATAATTCATTCATATGACTATTAAGATATTCCAATCGATTCGGTAAAGATTCTTTGGCCGGCGGTTTGATGGTGCCGTAAGCCACAACCCGAATATCGTTACCTTTGTAATCCAAGATACCAAAACCAGTTATGTTCAATCCTGGATCTACGCCGATTACTCTTTGTATTACTGCCACCGAAGTTTTGATGCACTTACAGGTTACAGGTCTGCTTCATCTAAATCAAAGTTAGAATAGAGATTTTGAATATCTTCATTCTCCTCTAAGCCTTCCATTAAAGTCATAAGACGGCCCACATCATTCCCTTCAACTTTTACGGTATTTTTCGGTACCATTTCTACAGCAGATGATGTTATTTCATATCCTTTGGCTGAAAGGGCATCGGAGACATTTACCGTTTCGGAAGGTACTGTGGTAATAATAAATTCTCCGTCATTATTGCTAAAGTCATCGGCGCCTACTTCGAGTGCTTCCTCGAAAACTGTATTTTCATCCAAACCGTCAGCAGAAAGAGAAATTTGGCCCTGTTTTTCAAACATCCAAGCAACAGAACCATTTTCACCCAAATTGCCACCGTGTTTATTCATGAGGTGGCGGATATCTGCTACAGTTCGTTTTTTATTATCTGTCAGAACTTCAAGGAAAATAGCCACTCCGCCGGGGCCGTAACCTTCGTAAGTGGACTCCTCATAAGTAACACCTTCCAGATCACCCGTTCCTTTTAGAATGGCACGGTTGATATTATCATTGGGCATATTGGCTGCTTTTGCAGTGGAAATTGCTTGGCGAAGTCGTGGATTTGCTTCAGGATCACCACCACCATCTCGGGCAGCAATCATTAATTCTTTAATTAGTTTTGTAAATATTTTTCCGCGCTTAGCATCAATTGCCGCTTTTTTGCGCTTGATCGTCGCCCATTTGCTATGTCCGGACATAAATTCCCTTGTAATGATAATAATTGAAACGCAAAATTACGACTATACAAACCGTATTCCCAACCTAGTGATTAAGAGAAATGGCACCTAAAACAACATCCATCACCGTAATGAAAGGCTTAGACTAAATGATTGATCAAGTTCGCATTGTTGAAGTCGGTCCAAGGGACGGACTCCAAAATATTTCACGATCCATTAGGACTGAGGATAAAGTTGCTTACATAAATATGCTCACAGATGCGGGATGTCCTGAGATTGAAGTTACCAGTTTTGTATCTCCAAAATGGGTACCCCAACTGTCGGATGCAACAAAAGTGTCATCCGACATTAATCGTAATGATGAAACTGTATATACGGCCCTTATTCCCAATCTCAAAGGACTTGAAGCTTCCCTAAAGTGCGGTTATAGTTCCGTCGCAATTTTTACTGCCGCCAGTGAAACTTTTTCACAAAAAAACACCAATTGCTCCATTGAAGAAAGCATTCGCCGAATTGAAGAAATGGTGCCATTATGTGAAGAAAACAACCTCCGCTTAAGAGGTTATATTTCCACTTGTTGGGTCTGCCCATATGAGGGTGATGTAGGTGCCCAAGCGGTCGTTAAAGTTGTGCAAGATCTATTGGATCTTGGGGTCCATGAAATATCTTTGGGAGATACGATTGGGAAAGCAACCCCTGAAGATGTGGAATATCTCTTGGAGATTATCCTCGATAATTGGCCGCCAGAAATTTTTGCCCTCCACATGCACGATACATTTAACATGGCGGCTGAGAATATTGCCGTTGGCCTCGGTATGGGTTTACGCATTTTAGATTCGAGTGCCGGCGGTGTGGGCGGATGCCCTTATGCCCCCGGCGCCAGTGGCAATATTGCCACCGAAACTGTGGCCCGCATCTGCAAAGAACAGGGGTTTGAAACGGGCATTGATCTTGATAAATTGAGGGTGGCTGGCACATTCATCCAATCCATCATTCAGCAATAAATTTCAATCGTACAAAAATCAGAAATACCCCATTATTAAATTTCCCATCTAAATCTTCCCCAAAAAGGGAAAGACTAAAAAGGGCTCCATAAATAATATGTCAATTATCAAAACACGCATTAAACCTGATTCCGATAAATTTAAATCCAACAATGAATATCATTCTGAATTGGCCAAAGACCTTGAGAGTCATCTTTCAGAAATCAAAAAAATGGGAGCGGCCAAACGGGTAGAGAAACATCAATCCAGAGGTAAACTCACAGCGCGTGACAGAATTGATAATCTCCGTGATCCGGATTCAACATTTTTAGAATTTTCAGCTTTTGCAGCCCATGACGTTTATGACGATTATGTCCCTGCCGCCGGGATTGTCACAGGCATTATTACTGTCCACGGTCGCCAGTGTGTTATTGTGGCCAACGATGCAACTGTTAAAGGTGGCACCTACTATCCCCTTACAGTTAAAAAACATTTACGGGCGCAAGAAATCGCATTGGAAAACCACCTCCCTTGTATCTATCTGGTGGATAGTGGCGGCGCATTTTTACCGAAACAAGATGAAGTGTTTCCCGACCGCGATCATTTCGGGCGTATCTTTTATAATCAGGCCCAAATGAGTGCAAAGGGTATTCCCCAAATTGCTTCCGTTATGGGCTCTTGTACAGCAGGAGGTGCCTACGTCCCTGCAATGAGTGACGAAGCGATTATAGTAAATAAAACGGGCACCATCTTTTTAGGCGGACCTCCATTGGTTAAGGCAGCCATCGGTGAGGATGCCACTGCAGAAGAATTGGGTGGCGCTAAGATGCATACCCAAATCAGCGGTGTTGCAGACCATTTTGCGAAAAATGATGATGAAGCATTGGAGATTGTTCGAAATATTATAAATCATTTTCCAAATGTTCCCGCTTCAAAGGTTGAATTTGAAGAACCTAAATATGATGCGGATGAAATTTTTGGTATCGTGTCCAAGAATCACCGCACCACATTTGATGTAAAGGAAATTATCGCACGAATAGTCGATGGTTCAGAATTTCAAGAATTTAAATCCGATTATGGAAAAACATTGGTAACCGGCTTTGCTAAGATTGAAGGACAGCCCTTGGGAATAATTGCCAACAATGGTGTCCTATTCAGTGAACCAGCCATTAAGGGTGCTCACTTTGTAGAACTATGTTGCCAGAGAAAACTACCATTACTTTTTTTACAAAACATCACAGGATTTATGGTAGGCACCAAAGCTGAACAAGGTGGTATTGCGAAAGATGGTGCCAAATTAGTTCAGGCAGTAGCATCGGCCAACGTACCGAAAATGACCATCATCATTGGCGGTAGTTTTGGTGCGGGGAATTATGCCATGAGTGGCCGCGCCTATCAGCCACGATTTTTATGGATGTGGCCCAATGCACGGATATCCGTCATGGGTGGAGAACAAGCAGCGGATGTATTGGCTACAGTAAAAAAAGATCAACATAAAGCTGAAGGTAAAGAATTGAGCGAAGACGAATGGGATGCAATCAGAAAACCCATTTTAGAAAAATATGAAAAAGAAGGTCATCCATATTATGCCAGTGCAAGATTGTGGGATGATGGTATAATCAGTCCATTAGAGACACGTACCATTTTAGGAAAAGCATTAAGAGCTGTAGGAAATGCACCTATTTCAGACCATCAATTCCCAGTATTTCGGATGTAATTATGAAATTCTTAAAACCCATATTTATCTTCTTTTTACCCATTTCCCTTTTCGCTCAAGCGGATACTGTTTCTTACGATCAAATCAAAATTATTCCCGGTTCAACTGTACCCGATTTTTCTGCATTGGATGACACTGAAGAAATTCGACAATTATCAAAATTAAAAGGGAAAAAGAATCTCGTCTTAATCTTTTTCCGTGGTTATTGGTGACCCCATTGCCGTCGGCAGTTAGCCGAATTATCTAAGATGGAACTTCCAAAAGATGCTGAAATATGGGCATTAAGTATTGAGCCATCCAAAACAAGCGGCGCCTTTAAAAAACGAAATGCAAAAAAGGGCCATCCCATCACCTTTCCCCTTCTATGGGATAAAGATCATAAGATTATTGATACTTTTGGACTCACGGATCCCCGTTATAAAGGTGGGAAACACGAAGGTATTCCTTACGCCAGTACCTTTGTTATAAATAAAGATAGAAAAGTTGTATTTGCTCACGTGGCACTTACATATTCGAAGCGGCCATCCAATGAGAAGATTCTTTTTGAATTGGCCAAATTGAACGATTGACAAAGCTTCAATCAAATTCCAAACTCTATATCGCCATGGTATTTGCCATGCTGATTTGGGGTATATCATGGCCAAATGCCAAGATTGCCGGCCGATACGCTGACCCAGAACTCCTCATGGCATGGCGATTCATTCTTGCCGCCATAACAATGATTCCCATTATGATGTATATGGGAATTAAAGCTGTTTTTCCAAAAAGATCACTGGCTTATGTAATTATCGCAGCTGTCTGTTTAGTGATATATAATTATAATTATTTTAAAGGTACCCAAATTGGCATGGCCGCCTTGGGCGGCGTTATCGTCCCCACCTTAAGCCCTTTGGTTACCTATTTACTTGTGCTACAGATCTTTAAACAAGACATTCATATTAAAGAAGCGATGGGGATAGGAATTGGAATTCTAGGAGGATTGACCCTACTCAGAGTATGGGAAATTAATCTACAAAATCTATTTGATTCGGGTAATATCTATTTCATCTTGGCGGCATTCCTCTGGGCCGGAGTAACTGTCGCATCCCAAAAAACAAAGGATGAACTCCACGTATTGAATTTCAGTTTATGGCTATATATCTTTTCCGCGATTATTGCTACACCATTCGTCCCCTGGGATGGATTTCTTTCTGTTTTTTCGTTCGATCGAATATTCTGGGTGAATTTTCTTCTAATTTCGGTAGGGTCACTAGGGTTTGGTACAACAATATTCCTGCTGACTGCAATGAAACTCGGATCTGAAAAAGCGTCCTCTTTTATGTATGTAGTACCCGTTAGCGCCATGGGATTTTCAGTCCTTTTGCTGGGAGAAACATTGCCATGGTCCACCATGCTTGGTGGTGGATTAGCCATTGTTGCTGTTTACTTGGTCAATCGGAAATAAGAGATCGGAGAGTATCTACTAAAGATTTAGGTGGTCGTTTTGGCTTCCCATCTTTATTTATAAATCCGTGAATCGTATGACCAGTGACCAATAAGTTATTATCGGATTTTCTATATACTTCATATTCTATTTTCATTCGAGATCGAGGTAGATCCTTAATCATGGTACGGACGATAATTTCATCTTCGAATTTGGCCCCCTCTTTATAATCACAAGTGGCTGATACGACGGGAAGATAATAACCTTCATTCTCTATTTTTGTTACAACCAGTCCAATGTTATTGAGGAGTTCGGTGCGTGCTTGTTCAAAATATTCGAAATAGCGAGCGTAATAGACCACGCCCATTTGGTCGATATCTTTATAATATATTTTGGTATGATAGTCGAAGGTGACCATCAGGATTCTGTATAAACACCCATTTTATCATAACGGTCAATGCGCCGTTCTAAGAAGGAATTAGGTTCAACATCTTTCAAATTGGCGATTTCTTCTAATAAAACATTTTTCAGGATTGTCGCCATTGCATCAAATTCACGATGAGCGCCACCAAGAGGCTCTTCAATAATTCGGTCGCAAATACCCATATTCATAAGGTCGTCAGGGGTAACTTTCATGGCATCGGCTGCCTCGGCCGCTTTAGCAGCATCCCGCCAGAGGATAGAGGCACAACCTTCAGGACTAATAACAGAATACCATGTATTTTCTAGCATGAGCATGCGATCACATACTCCAATTCCCAAAGCACCACCGCTGGCTCCTTCGCCAATTACGACAGAAATAATGGGTACTTTCATTTTCGACATTTCCCAAAGATTCTTCGCAATAGCTTCACCTTGTCCACGCTCTTCAGCCCCAAGTCCAGGATAGGCGCCCGGTGTATCAATCAAAGAAATAATGGGTAATCTAAATTTTTCCGCCAATTTCATAATTCGGAGTGCTTTTCGGTATCCTTCGGGACGCATCATGCCAAAATTGCGAAATAGATTTTCTTTGGTATTTCGGCCTTTTTGCTGTCCAATAATAACAACTTTTACACCATCAATCGTGCCCATGCCAGAAATGACTGCCGCATCATCACCAAAATAACGATCGCCGTGAAGTTCAATAAAATCCGGAGCGAGTGCATTAATATAATCCAATGAAAAGGGACGTTGCGGGTGGCGGGCCAATTGGACGCGTTGCCAGCGAGAAAGTCCTGAAAATATCTTTTTTAAGGACGATTCCCTTTTAGCCTTGAGTGTTGAAAGTTCAGAAGAATGGTCCGCTGAACTGTCATCGGCTTCAAGCTCGAGGATTTTCTGATCAATCGCCTGGATCGGCTTTTCAAATTCTAAGTAATAATCTGCCATAGTGTTTCAAAAATTGAAGTTGAATCTAAGTTGGTTATTCGCCCACTAAATACACGAAAAGGCACGAAAATAATATTAATATTTTTCGTGTATTTAGCATGTTTCGTGGGCGATTTTCCACATTATTTATTCCACCCAAATATACGCCAAATTCGCAATCGCCAAACCATCCACACCGCCTCGAACATAATAGACCGACTCATTTTCGATTCACCAATCGTCCTGTCAATAAAAATAATCGGATGCTCTTTCATTTTAAAGCCCTTGATCCATGCACGGAAATTCATCTCAATTTGGAAGGAATACCCAGACGATTTCACATTATCCAATTCAATAGCTTCAAGCACTTTTTTCGACCAAACTTTGTAACCACCCGTGGCATCCTTCAACGGCATCCCTGTAGCAATACGTGAATATAGATTGGCCCCATAACTCATGACTAGTCTGCGGATGGGCCAATTCACAACACTGACACCTTGGATATAGCGACTACCGATTACCATGTCAAATTCGCTTAAATATTGCGCCATTTGTGGAATATCCATGGGGTCGTGGGACATGTCTGCATCCATCTGAACGATAACATCATAATCCCTTTTTAAAGCCCATTTAAAACCATATATGTATGCTTTTCCAAGACCATCCTTTTTAACTCTAGTCTCCAAGTGGAGATTGGGAAATCTGGACTGTAGCTCTCTAACGATATCGCCAGTTCCGTCGGGAGAACTATCATCAACAATGAGCAAATGATAATTTGGATCAATAGTGAATACATGCTCAATGAGTGTGGCCACATTTTTGCGCTCATTATAAGTGGGTGATATGATTAGTGTTTTCATCTGGACAATTGCTTACGGATTTCCATTAAACAAGTTTCAACAGATTTAGGGACGATTCCCAGCGCTGATTCAATTTTTTCAGTTTTCAATCCGCTCTTTAAAGGACGTGGCGCAGGTTGGTTCAATTCTGCCGTGGAGATGGGCTTTATAAGTGCATCATTTAGGTCGAAGACATTTGCGATCAATTGGGCAAACTCGTAGCGGTTCATCAGCCCTTTATCACCATAGTGATAAAGGCCAAGTGCCTCTTTGTTAATAATGACCCCAATAACCGTAGCCAAAGATTCCGTCCATGTGGGATTATTCCATTGATCGTTCACCACATTAATTTGCTTTCCATCAGTGAGAGAATCCACGACCCATTTTACAAAACTGGCTTGCGTACGCTTCGTATAACTATAAACCACATTAGCCCTGAGGATAGTTGCTTGCTCATGATGCGTTGTTAACCATTCATCCGCCGCCAATTTGGTTTTGCCATAAACAGATATAGGATTGGTTTCATCAGTTTCACTGTAGGGCCCATTTTTACCATCAAAAACATAGTCTGTAGAAATTTGAATAAAGTACCCATCAAATCCATTACATAAATTATTCACCCCATCCATATTTATGGATTTTGCTAATTTCGGATTGGTTTCACATCCATCCACATTGGTCATGGCCGAGAGGTTTAAGATTACATTCGGTTGTGTATCTTTCAGAATTTGGTTCACGGCATCGGCGTTAGTTACATCCAAGTGGATCCCCTCATCTAAGACATGCCATCCGGTTGGAATTATATTAAAGCTTGACTTTAAGTGTTTTATGCATGCATCACCTAATTGACCATATGCGCCTGTAATTAATACTTTTTTCATTTTATTATTTACCAGGAAGGCACTAAGACACGGAGGGTCTTAAAAATGGTTTATTCATGAATGATTTTTCATTGAGTCTTCGTGGCTAATCCACGATCTCGAATGAATGGGCCACAATATCCACTTGTCTCAAAAGCATATACTTATCCATACCGGGGTGAAAAATCATCAAATGGATAAAATATGTCCTGTCCGTTGCTTCATCGTAAAAGAGGTAAGAAATAAAAGGGCCGCCTTGGGCTTCTTCAATACTTTCCCAAAGACCCGTAATTTTCCAGGCGCCGCGCTCATTGAACACAGCCGGTTCAATTTTAAATAAATAATCGGAATATTCAATATGACCAAAATATTTCGGTGGAATCTCTTTAACATATTCGTGAACAGAAGCACTGTCTGTAAAAGTCAATCCATCGGCCCATTGCACCGCCAGCCAACGATAGGGAATATCACGTCCCATCCAGAAAAACTGCTGTTCGGCGCTGTCGGCAATCACTGTATATCCCCAGGGGATTTTCATAGTCCAACCGTATTTATCCCCAAGTTCTTTCTGAAGATCTTTTTGCAATGTTGACCCCTCAAACAAGTGCTTACTCTGGCGTTTAAAGAATAAATCATCATATTGTTTTTTGAGCCATGGCCCTTGATCCTTAGCCTGTTCTATAATCTTTTCTGTGGTGGGACCATTCATGATGAGATAATTTTGGTTGCGGGCATATACATCTTTAGCGAATATGAGTTGATTGTCCCCCTCCATAGTCGTTTTGTACTGGGAAGCGGACAAAATTTGTTTCACCAGTTTCGCACCCAAATTCCGAGGATGATCTCCTATGGCTGCAACGATGACATTCACATGATCATTTACATCGGTGAAATTTTCAGGATCGACCCAAACAGTGTGATAATAGGGCTCTGGCTGTGGTGTAAATAAAGTATCGCTAAAAATGGTGGTAAGCACTTTTTGCACTTCATCTCTATCCCCCAACGAAGCCACCACCACTAATTCATTATCGGCACCCATTGCGCGCGGTTTGAACTGGTCGCAGCTAGACCAAAATAATATTGTTACAATACAAAGAATTAATCTTTTAGTCATTATCAGCCTATCCGTTATCCAACACAAAATTAGCCCGTTGTTTATCAAAAAGCACATCCAGAAGTTTAACTTTTACCCTGTCGCCCAAACGGAATTCCTTTTTGTACTTTCGACCTCTCAAGCAGTAATGATCTGGGTCATAACTGTATTCGTCACCTTCTAATGTTTCCGTATGGACGAGCCCTTCGGCCAAGGATAAATCTAACCCGACAAAAAAGCCAAAATTGACCACACCAGAAATGATACCCTCAAAAGATTGGCCCATTCGTTCTCCCAGCCAGCGCAACTGCTTCATTTTGATATATTCTCGTTCTGCTGATAAAGCCTGAAGTTCTGCTTGATTGGAGAAGTTAACTGCTTTTTCCATCATTTCATGCCAATCCGATTTCGGTTCAAATGATTGGTCGCAGACCATTTTAATCATACGGTGAACCATCAAATCGGGATAGCGGCGAATGGGTGATGTAAAGTGGGTATAATGGTCAAATGCCAATCCGAAGTGTCCTGCATTAGTCATGCCATACTCAGCTTTACTCATGGTTCTGAGCGCTACCGTTTCGATCAAAGATCGATATGGTGAATCTTCTACATGTTTCAGAACATTTTTAATATCATTGGGCGACAGTTCACCTTGGGGAATTGGAATATCAAGATGCAATAATTTCAGAAGGTTAATAAATCGTTCCACTTTCAGATTGTCCGGTTTGGGGTGGACGCGATAAACAAATGGATATTTCTTCGGTAGTAATTTTGGAATTTCTGCCGCCACCAGTTGATTGGCTAAAAGCATACATTCTTCCACGATGCGATGGGATTCCATCCGTTCGCTAGGACGAATTTCATGGGGTATGCCTTTTTCGCCCATTTCAAAAATGGGTTCAGGAATATCAAAATCTATACTCCCCGCATCAGACCGATTTTTGAAAAGCTGTTTTGCCAATCGCTTGAGCATAATGATTTCATTCTTTGCGGAATGACTTGTTTTGCCATCAACAATATCCTGAACATCTTGATAAGTGAATCGCGCTTTACTGTTAATCACCGTGGGCAAAATTTCTGTTTCTAACACATTAAAGTTTTTGTCCATTTTTATGATAGCCGAAACAGCGAGGCGATCTACGTTGGGTTTGAGCGAACAAAGATTAGCAGATAGTTCCTCGGGTAGCATGTGGACCACACCTTCGGTAAAATAGACCGATGTAGCGCGAATAATGGCCTCTCTATCGATAGGTGAATTGGGTGTTACGAAATGACTCACATCCGCAATATGGACGCCCAAAACATAACCATCCCGATTTTGCTTAATCGAAATAGCATCATCAAAATCTTTTGCATCCACCGGGTCGATAGTAAAACTGTTCCATTGTCTCAAATCTCGTCGATTAGGTACTTCTTTTTCGATAGATTTTTGACTGAAATTATGAACCGCTTGATTCACCTTCCCCGGGAATTCCTGGGTATAATCATACTTATTGAGGATCATTTTCATATCATTGGATGGATCTTCCGCTTTACCAATGACAGTCACCAATTCAGCAATAATGGGGTCAAAGGCATTACCCCAATCCTTAACCTTCGCTTTTACAATTTGACCTTCGCCCAAATCTTTTTTCGCTTTAATAAGCCGAATTCCCCGACCAGGGTTAACAGGCGAAATTTCCATAAACAGTTTTCCAGCATAACGATAGGTTATACCAATGAATTGATCAGATCCCCGTTCCAGCACTTTTTCAATTCGACCTTTTAATCCTTGGGGTCCTTGATTCTTTTTCAACTTTACCTGAACGCGATCTTTATGAATGGCATCCGCCATGGATCGTCGGCCGATGAAAATATCTTCTGAATCATCTTCGGTTATAACAAAACCGAAGCCCTTTTGAGTGACGGTCAATACGCCCTCTATTTTGTTAGGTTGCCTCGGCAACCCATAATGTTTTCCTTTAATGAGATTTATCTCCCCTTTTTTTACCATTTCTTTCAGAAGGATTTTAACAGCACCAACTTCGCCCTGCTTTACCTTCATCCTATGGAGTATTTCTTTTTGCCGGAATAACTTTCCGGGGTTTTGATTAAATATGGCTAATAGTTTTTTACGCATTATAATTCCGAACTGAATTTAAGATGAATTTTTCCTCCGGACGACCCCTCAGAAAATCCGATTGCAATATCCAAAGTGAAAGTTCCATTGTGTTGGCGAAAGCCCATACCGTATCCAGCCTTTATTGTTGAAAAGGACTTACCGAATAATGGCTCCGACTTTTGCACATCATTGTAAACCACGTCCTTAGAATCATTAAAACCGGACACTGGTTTATCCATAAACAGGAATAATTGTGATTTATCTAAATCACCGAAGAGCCATTCAAATTTATGAATGACCACCCAATCTGCACTAAATTGATTTTCTCCATAACCTCTAATTGAATTTGCACCCCCAAATTTCACCTTCTTAGCGATTGCAATCTCCCTTCCCGTCACATTGACCCCCTGTCCTTCCACAGACAATAATAGTACGCCGGGCCCCAACTTCCGATATTTATCGATTCGGAATTTAATTTCAGTCACGGTAGTTTTTCCCATTTCATCTTCAAATTTCCCCAGAGCGATTTCACCTTCCCAAAAGCGACCTTCAGATGGCATCCATCGATTATTCCGCCGATCGCCCCGCATGCCGAGAATCACCGATTCTGATTTAAATTTCGATTCATTTGTCAAATCTTTGCTGGATTCTTTTTTTCCGCCGATTCGCCACTGACCCAAAGGACCAATCCCCGTAGCAACCGCCGTTGTACTTTCTAAAATATATTGATCTTCCAAAAAATCCTGTTGGAATTCAATATCAGTACCGAAGGGTAAACCAAATGGGAATGGTGTTTCGTAGCCTAATTTCAAAAAACGAGATTGTTCATTGGGTTGACGCCATTGCAGATCCATAATGGTGCCTTCTTTTCTGGGATTTTCCAGATGTAGATCCACTTCTCCAGTGGTGAGCCATTTTCCATCTTTACCTTTGCTGGCCCCGATGATGCCGCCGATCTGACTTTTGAACTGGGGATGAAACGCCACCACGGCTGCCACTTGTTTTTTGCCATACTGAGCGAAAGAAATTTCAGAACCACCGTTAATATAAGGATAAGCGCTCTGAATCGTTCGAAACTGTTGCAGTGCACGGTTATGGTCTTTAAGTCCCATGAGTGGATGAAATAAGCGCTGTATCACCTTTTGATTAATTGATCCATCTTCTAAGAAATATAGAGAATCAATTTCTGCATTTTCAAATACAAATTCATAATCGCCATTTTCATTCAATAAATAATAGCTTTTCCATTCCCCTTTTGATTCCAGTTTGACATAGAAGGTTGAGTCTATTTTTTGAGCAATAGATATTGAGAGGACTGCGATGAATGGAATAAATCTAAAAATGGGCACGAACCTCTCCCTGAAGTTTGACAAAACCATCATAGCGAGCATCATCTAAGTATAATAATGTGGCATTGACCGAAAGTGATTTGCCCAAAAAGAAGGATGCACGAATATTGCTCCGTAAGGTCCGACCGTGAGATAATCCCTTCAATGCTTCCGGGGGCATAGATTTAAATCCATTCACAATATAATATTCAAAATTCCCTTCAATTCGGCCGTCTTTACCAATGAATTGAATCCAATTCATTTTCATGCCATGAGCCCATACTTTTTCCATATTTAAGCCAATTTTAGGTCTCACAAGCCCTCCGATCCCAGTATCGTCCCAATAATAAATGAACCGTGATTCCCATTGGAATGAACTAGAACTATAATTTTTAAAGCCGGCCTCAAAAGTATAACCATCTACGGATCGCATGGTAATCCGTTCTTTTTCAGATTCCACTCGAGAATCATGCATATCACCCTGAATAACGAGATGATAATTACCCTTCAGAGCGATTTGAGACTCACCACCCCATTCCTGTTTATATCTGTACTCCCATCCACGGGGATCCAACCCATTAAAATTGGATGAATTCTGATTCCAAATGCGATGGCGATTTTTCTGTTTCCTTTTTTTATAAATTAATTCGTGACGATAATTACTTCGATATACTTCTCCCACATCCAGTTTGGGGCCTGAAATAGAAAATTTCGATCCATGGAAATCCAACCGATTTATATAACGATATTTCCAGTTTTTAAGATGATCAAATTTCCATTTGGCAAAATCGATAGAAAAACGTGTTAATCCATCCAATTGTGATCCATGTTTCCGGTCCCCCGTAAAAACAGTGTGAGCCACGTATGCACCATTGGGATCGGAAATATATTCATTCAACTGGGAGTCGTAACGATAATGGCCGAAACCAACACCGATTGAATCATAAACAATGGCTCGAGATTCACGCATGGATGTGAGTGCATTTATGACAAAATCCAATTGAAAGGGACTTTTTCTGTCTCGGTAATTCAAAGCTGTGCGGAAGGTATTATAGTCATTGCTGGAATTGTCTTTTTCATTGGTTTGAATCCGCTGACTGTACAGCCACTCCTGCCGCCACCCTGATTTTTGTCTGGATTTATAATCAACTTGAACGACCTTACCCGTTTGGGTGGTTTCCATTTTAGTCGCATCTTTAAAAGTGGCAGTCTGATCTTCCCGCTGGCCTATCCCCAATGAGAAAGAACGGTTGTTTCGAGTGAAATCTAACCCCACCAAAATATCATCAAATTGATATACTTTTTCCCGCGCTTCGTGTGTCACTGTTATAAATGGTTTTAGAGGTCCATCGAATAATCGGATTTGGCCATCAACCTGTTGGAAGGCAGTTTCAGATTGAACTTTATTCCATCTCATTTGTGCGTTATTAATCAATTTACCTTGGTAGCTCAAATCAATCTCAGAACGATCTTTTTTTCGGTCACCCTGAGTTAGCCTTGAGATATCAATACCGCTTTTCAGTCCTTTTCCAATCTCGATAACAGTTCGCATGGATGACATGGATTCTCCATCCAAAGCTTGCGCCATATCCAAATCCCATGATTCATTAAAGTCCACACTTCTCTCCCTACTCAGAGATCGAAAATCCACCGAATTCAGCCAATATTCGAAATCAAAACCCAGATTCACTTTACCCATTTGAATGGGCTTTTGATCCAATCCTAAGCGAAAGGCATTTCCATTCTTTTTCGTTTCTGAATGGTTTGACAATACATTGTTCTCTTTAATCGAGAATGCCCCTTCCGTTGATAATGATAAACCGGGAAGTATTTTTAAATTCGTATCAAACTGTAATAATTGGTGACTGACCGGTGCCCTAAGTGAGCGACCAGGAGAATAGCGTTGGCGATTATCAATGTTGTCTGTAAAAACAAATGCATAATATATTCGGTTTTTATCAGAAATTTTTCTAACATAATCTCCGGTGGGGTCCGGACTGAATGTAACGGTGTATCGGTTTTCAGGTAATATGTTATACGCAGAATGTATAAAAAGGAAATTATCATTTATTAATACATAATCTCCCAATGAATCCTGAACGACTCCAGATTGGTAAAACACATCTTTAGATTTAAAGGCCGACCGCTGTTCATCGGATAAAAAGGATCCTTTTGCATTATCACGCTCATCGATATAGGAAATGCTGTATTGCCCTTTATCGCCAATGACTCCCTCCAACCCCGCTTCTATATAATTGGCTTTGTAGGCATTGTCTGAATATTGGTATTCTAAATCTATATCCGAATCGAAATAGATTAAATGCTTGGGTGTAAATGTCAATTCTCCAGAAGTGTAATCAATGGTGTAATCGCGATCTTCTCCCCGGGTCAATTTTTCCCCATTGAGCCATACCGATTCGGAACCGGCGGAAATGATGACGCTCCTTAATCCTTCTTTCGATGTTAAAAAATATGGCCCTTGCCTTCCGTCTTCCCCCTTCAATTCTAAACTATGATATTTCCCCTTAGATTGGCCGATTATGGTCCGAACTGTTACGTCATTATGGTTAATGTTGTTCTTTATACCTACTATATTTCGTTTGTTATTATTATACTTACCCGATTTATTAATCACCATTATATCTCCCGCCGTCAATTCTCCGGAAGGATGGGATACATTCAAATAAACTTTGTCTAATTCATCCAAAGCGGCGGTAGTTCCGTCCGGTTGAATTGGTATGGATTCATCGGTAACTGTGCCGGAAACGCGAATATTTTCACTAAGCTTTCCTGCCAATTGAAATCGGAGTCCGCCACTTAATCCACCAGTACCTTGGGAGCTCATTTCTATTCCACGAAAGAATGTTCCCGATGCGTTGATTGGGTATGAAATTGGTTGAGTGAGTGGGTGTTTACCAGCCTGCGCCAATGCTTCGGCTGACATGGTTGATTGATTAAGAGTATCTTTTTGAACAGCAATTAAGCTATCCAAATGGGGTAAATGATTAATTATAGGGCCAATCTTTTGAGGCAAATCAATTTGTGTAGAATCCTGCGAACAAAGGATTGCCGTTACACCAAAAAAGACGAAATATTTATTTAGGAACATTTATATCAAAAATGATCAATTCTTTATCGGTCAATACGTTGAGGAAATCACCATCCACAATGGCATCACGAAGTGCATCATTTAAATCTAATGCAAATGGCGTTTCACCAATAAATTGAATATCTCCCGTTTCGTTGAGGATAACCCAAAATTTTTGAAATGACAAAATAAGTGCTGGATTCTCAATATTAACTTTAAATCGGCGTTCCATTTTTCCCGTCCGAGAAAAAAGATGGATCTCATTTATACAATTATATAAAAGTGCCAATTGATCATTTCGCCCAAATCGCATGGAAGCCACACAATCTTCTGTCCTGGGAAAGGAATTGAGATCAATAAAAGTATTAAGCTGCGATGAATTAGGATTGGAACGATAAATCTGATGCGTTTCAGGAGAATAGAAATACAACCATCCACGGCTATCATTTCCCATTGAAGTGGGGAATAAACCACCATCATTTTCAGCAAATGAAATAGATTGAATAAAATTTAATTGGACATCAAATCGGCTAATCCTGTTTTCTGTGCGGTCTAGGATAAATACATCCAATTGATGTGAAACTATATCCACCGGGTCGAACAAACCAGATTCTCCTGCACCAAAGCCACCCTTAATTAATAATGTGTCCGAAACCCAACTGCCAATACGGCGGTTTTGGGTATCGAGAAAAATTAATCCATTGGGGATTTTAACGAGGCGGTTCGGCTCAAACTCGGAATCTATTACATTTTTTGTGAGGTCAATTCTGCCAACCTCGATAGCCTCCTGGGGAATAGCAACCCCATAAAGGAGTAAAAGTGAAAAGAAAAAAATTAGTCTATTTTTCAGATGGTTCTTCCTGTGGCACATTCACGGGATGAGTTAAAAACCATGCACCAATTCCAATCATTGAAAGGGAGATCAATTGGGAGCCACTGAGGCCAAAAGCATATTTTGTGTTTACACGTAAGAATTCAATTAAGAATCTTTCTGATCCTGCAAAAATTAAATATGTGAAGAATAAACTACCTACAATAACGACTGACATACGTTTGTTATAGAGGTAATAAAATATTCCCAATCCTAATAAAGTTTCATATATCTGTGTAGGATGAACCGTCAATACGCCAGGTTCAAATCCTGAGAGATTTACCCATGGATAATAAGTTTGAAATACGGCATAAGTTGATGGGGGCAACCCATCAGGAAAAGAAATTCCCCAGGGCAAATCAGTGGGCAAACCATAGTCATCTCCCACTAATAAACAGCCAATACGGCCAATAGCATATCCCAAAATCAATAAGGGCGCAACAATGTCTGCAAATTTAATCCATGTGAGTTTTTCCTTTTTAATAACGAAAGTCACGGCTAAAGTGCCGCCCATCAATCCGCCGAGAAAAACCAGCCCTGCCCCGCTGAAAATCATGCCCATGGGATCTGCTTTTACTCGGTCAAAATTCTCAATTAAATAATATATCTTTGAACCAAGAATACCGCCAACTGCTGCTGCAAAAACGAGATCTGCGGCTAACTTTGCGTCATATCCAAGACGGTTCAGATCCTTGTTGAGAAGATAATAACATGAATAAAATGCTATCATCATCATAAACCCATATGAATTGATTACAGGATGAAATTCGAAACCAAATATATTGATTTCACCGAAGTCGAAAATAATAGGCCACATTTAGAGTTCCCCCCCACAGTTTGCACAAAATTTGTGATTGTCCTGAATCGGTGCACCGCACCCAGTACAGAATTTTCCATTACCCTTTTGGGGCTTGGAATCAAAATTATCCTTAAGTTCAGATTTTTTTTGAGCATAAAACATTCCACCTACAATAACGGCCACTATTCCCAAAACAACCAATGGTTGCCACAAAGGTAATTTATGCCGAACTGGTGCCGTTTTCACCGATGGGGCTGAAGGTATTGCTGCATTATCATCATTGCTCAACATTGTTTGAAGCGCATTGATGGAAATACCACCAGTGGGGTTTTCATAACTGAATGATATTGCTTTGTTTGTATTCGCCCGAAAATCATGAAGATGAATTCTTTTGAAATTTAATCCATGTTGATCCTGAAAAGTTTCCGCCTCTTTTTCAGAGAATGAAAAATTTTCTGCAATGAGCGGTTCCTGAATAATCACATGGGCATCCTCCACATCACTATTTATCTCAAGATTGAAGTTCCCAGAACGTGATGTGCCATTTTTCTCAATTGGATAAAAAACAAATAATCGAAATTTGGAATCCACCACACTCACCTGGATCAAAGAGCGATTTTTTGATTTCAGTACCGATAAATGTTTTACTTCAGCTTCAGATTCTGCTGTACCACCCACGTAAAATACGCTATCTGTATTGGCTGGAACGGATATCTCTAAGTTTAGTGGTAAACTTTCATCTTTCACTTCACCGTCAATTTCAGCCATAATTCCGTCAAAATAATATTCCGGATAGATGACTACATCAAATGATTTAAATGATGATGACTGGGCTGACAATGTTCCCAGTAAAAACAAAATGGATAATATTTTTTTCATTAAGATTAATTTTCCCCAAAAATTGACGCTGAAATTACAGATTTTCTCAATTAATAATCATGCTGAAGTGGTGTACTTTACCAAAACAAATAAATCATATATGGTATGGGTATAAGCCGCCACACCAAATCCTCGCATAACGTAAATACCGCCTAAAACGACACCCGCTACCATACGAATTAAAAATAAGTTCATTGCAGGCGTCTCTCCATAAGCACCAACAAAATGAAAACCAGAGAATAATGCTGCCGCAAGAATGACTGCACCCGCTTTTTGCCCAGCTTCGCGCCATTGAAATATAAACCCTAAAACAGAAGCCATTCCAACGATGAGAATAACACGGAAAACGAATTCTTCATAAATCCCAGCGCCGATAGCTAAAACTACTTGCTGCATTAATCGTCCATCTTTACCATTCATCAAAAGTGCCGGAAGCCAAATCATGGTAATTGTTAATACAATCGCCCATCCAATACTCTCAAATAACATGGTTAATAAATATTCCCCGCGAATGGCCGATGTCATCAGTTTTTTCTTTTGACGGAGGAAGGCAACCATGAAGCCAATCAGGAACGATCCGCTGAAACCATAGACTCCGAAAATTCCAAATACTTCTAAAATCTGGCGCATCAAAACATCAGCACCATTTCTCAAAAGGGGTAAATCGCTGGCAGAAATCGCAAAAACGCCTATTTCATAAATAAGAAATAAGGGTAGCGTAAAAATGAAGCTATAGAGCGGCGTGTGGGTTTCTTCCCAATAGTTTGAATTATTCATGAGTGTTTGGGTACTCACGTGTTCATGTGTCCCGTACGAAAACACTTTAACACCTGAACACTTCGATTAGTCTGAATCAATTTGGAGGACAGCCAACAACGCTTCTTGGGGGATTTCTACCCTACCAATAGATTTCATCCGCTTCTTCCCCTCCTTCTGCTTTTCCCACAGTTTGCGTTTACGCGTTATGTCACCACCATAACATTTTGCCGTTACATTCTTTTTAATCATTTTTACTGTGGAACGAGCGATAATTTTATTTCCCAAGGATGCTTGAATAGGTACATCAAACATTTGTCGAGGAATGAGTTCTTTCAATTTTGAGCAAAGGGCAACTCCGCGATGGTAAGCATCATCAGTATGGGTAATAAAAGACAGAGCATCCACCGTTTCGTTATTGATAAGAATATCCAATTTTTTCAGATCACCGGATACATAACCGGACAAATGGTAATCTAGAGATGCATACCCTTTACTAGTGGATTTCAATTTATCATAAAAATCAAAAATAATTTCACCTAAAGGAAGGTCGTAATGCAATTGTGCCTTTTCTGCCGTGAGGTAATTGGTGTTCTTATAAATGCCACGCTTTCTTTGGCAAAGTGTCATAATGTTGCCGATGAACTCTTTTGGTGTAATAATTTCAGCTGAAACGTGGGGTTCTAAAATTGATTGAATATCTCCCGTTGGCGGCATTTTTGCCGGTGTATCCACTTCAACAATCTTCCCATTCCGCAACTCAACTTTATACTGCACATTAGGTGTAGTTGTCACCAATGCCAAGTCAAATTCCCGCTCGAGCCTTTCTTGGATAATCTCCATGTGGAGCAACCCTAAAAATCCACAACGAAATCCAAAACCCAATGCTTTGCTCGTTTCCGGTTCATAGAATAAGGAAGCATCATTCAATTTTAATTTATCGAGAGCCATTCGCAGTTGGTCATAATCATCAGCATCAGAAGGATACAACCCGGAAAAGACCATTGGTTTTATTTCTTTAAATCCCGCCAAAGCATCAGTTGCAGGATTTGATTTCGTCGTAATTGTATCTCCCGGTAAAATATGGGATACATCGCGAATGCTGGCTAATAGATAGCCCACATCTCCGGCGCGGAGTTCTTTGGCCGGAACTTGTTTCAACACAAAATGGCCCACTTCTGTAATATCATATTGACGGTCGTGGGCAAAAAATCGGGCCGTTTCTCCGGGCTTGAGTACACCATCAAACACTCGGACGTAAGGAATTGCACCTTTGTAGTTGTCGTGGACAGAATCAAATACCATGGCTCGCAATGGTGCTTCGGCATTATCTGCCGGTGCCGGGATGCGTTCTATAATGGCATCAAATACATCCTGAATTCCAATACCACTTTTGGCACTGGCACAAATGATTTCATTCTCATCACACCCAATTAATTCTATTATTTGTCCCTTTACTTCATCCACACGGGCGCTAGGCAGATCGACCTTATTAATAACAGGAATAATGGTTAAATCATTCTCGATTGCCAAATAGGTATTACTCACCGTTTGTGCTTCCACACCCTGAGCCGCATCCACCAACAATAGTACACCCTCACAGGCAGCCAGAGAGCGGGACACTTCGTAGGTAAAATCCACATGACCCGGTGTATCGATAAGATTGAAAATATATTTTTGTTTATCCGTATGGGTATAATTCATTTGAATGGGATGACTTTTAATCGTAATCCCACGCTCACGTTCCAAATCCATAGAATCCAGAACTTGGGCTTTCATATCCTTTTTGGCTAAGGTATGTGTTTCCTCCAATAAACGATCCGCCAAGGTGGATTTACCGTGGTCAATATGGGCGATGATGCAAAAGTTGCGTAGGTGTGCCGTAGACATGGGGGCAAAATTACAGCCTCCCCTCCTTAGGACATAAGGAAGAATATGTTATTTCAATTCGTTTTTCATACATTTTGTTTTCTTGGCATCCTTTCATTTTTCTGACTATATTCAAACCGATTACATACATTGTATAACCAAAGGAAATAACATGAAACGAACTATACTACTCACTGCACTTCTGGCCTTCATGGCTTGCGAGGATAAAAAAGATGATGAAGGCAGTCTTGTCGGCACTTGGGAATTGTCCAATTCTGGTAAATATGCCAACTCAAACTGTTCCGGCGATTTGGATTATTCCGGTTGGGCCTTTTTAGTGAATTTCGGAGTAAAGGGTGAAATGACCTTTAAGTCTGATGGTACTGGCACATTTACAATTTCATTTGGAACAGAAAAAGAAGAAGTTCCAATCACTTGGGATGAAAATAAAACCCAGATTTGTTTAATGGGTGTTGAATGTCTTCCTTATAAATTGGATGGAGATAAATTCACTTTAGATCAGGCGCAAGATGCCTATTGTGAAAATTATGATGGTGAGGAAACCAGTCATGAATCACAATCAACTTGTGAAGCGGCTGGGAACTCATGGGAAGAAGCTTCCTGCTCCCAAATGGAATTCACCAAAAAATAAAGATTGAAAACCATAATCCCCCTGCAAAATGCGGGGGGATTTATATATTATAAAAGTTTAATTACTTTTAATCTATTCATTAAATTTGACAGATACCAATTTTGAAACACCCTTCTGTTCCATGGTAACGCCATAGAGATAATCTGCCACCTCCATGGTAAGCTTATTGTGGGTGACAACGATAAACTGCGTTTCATCGGCAAATTTGTTTAGTACACGCTTAAACTTTTCGATATTCACATCATCCAGTGGCGCATCTACCTCATCCAAGATACAATAGGGGCTGGGTTTATATTGGTAAATCGCAAAGAGTAACGCAATGGCGGTCAGCGATTTTTCTCCAGCCGAAAGCATCCGTAAACTTTGGTTCCTTTTTCCCGGTGGTTGAGCATGGATAGCAATATCTGCTTCCAATGGATCTGGATCACCAACAAGGGTTAATGATGCGGTGCCCCCTTCAAAAAACATATCAAATAATTTGGAAAAATTGAGTTTAATTTGATCAAATGTTTCCTGAAATTTCTTTCGCGCCACCTTGTCAATTTTTTGAATTGTTTCCCGCAAATTATCTTCAGATTCTGTTAAATCATCGCGCTGTTCCATGAGTGTTTGGAGACGGGTCTGTTCATCCTCATATTCCTGTTGAACAGCCATGTTGATAGGACCAATACTTTCAATACTGCGCTGAATTCTGTCAATCCGTAATTCCAAATCATCCGCTTCTTCGTCAACAATTAAGTCCATGGGGACTTCCAATTCATATCGATCTTTTATACGTTCGCGAATAATAACAATTCGCTGTTCCATTTCAGCAATTTTTAGTTCATTTGTTTTGAGCTCTTCTAACAATGTTTCCCTGGATTGCTGTTCAGAACGAATCTTTTCCTGTATTTTTTCCATGGATTGATAAGTGTCGTTTGCAGTACTCCGTTTTAAATCTAGAATAGATTTATCTTTAGCCAATTGACCTGTAATCGATTGGAGTTCAGTCTCACCATTTGCGATTTGTGAAGTTAACAATTCACGCTGAGACCCCAATTCGGATATTTCACTTTCAATCGAAGTTTTACGTTCCTCAAGCTCATGGATAGTTTCTTCTGCCACACGCTTTTGAAAATTCAAATTATCCCGTTTATTTTCGAGATTGAGAAGTTCAATCCGTAATTCTTGCACCGCCTGCTGAAAGGTATCCCGATCAACTTGAATCTTCACCAATGCTTTTGATGCCTTTTCTGCAATTGATTTAAGTTTTTCAATCACCACTTCACCTTTAGCTAATCCAGGCTCTAGCTTTTTAACCGACGATTGTAGATCCTCAATCGTTTGTGTAGTTTCTTTCACTTCCAATTGTAGTCCTTTTAAAGATTCCAAAGACTGTGATTGTCCATAATGGTTTCGAATGAGACCCGTTTCTATATCTTGCAATTCAAGGGAAACAGTTTCGAGATTTTCACCAAGTGTTTTGGACTTTACCGATTGACCTTCGATATCTGTGCCAAGTAGTGCAAAATCATTTTCTTGTTGTGCGACACTTTTTTCTAATTCAGAAATTGCTAAGTTTAATGAATCTATTTTTTTCTGACGTCCTAAGAGACTGCCGTCACCACTTTTGGCACGGTGTTTTAAAACATAATTTTTACCGGAATATGCACCATTCAAATCAACCACATCCCATCCGTCGAGATTATGATTGTTAAGGGCTTCATTTAAATTTTCAACGATGAGAAGGTTTCCCACCATCACATTTGCTAATGACTGTATTTTTTTATCCGTACCACAAAGGTCTGTCCCGGCGCCGATAATGCCCATCCCTTTGGGCGTTTTCGATTGGCTCTGCTTCAGTTGGCTTAATTCTTTTAATGGCAGAATAGAAAGATTGCCAATTTTTTGAGATTTCGCTTTCGCCAATATCTCTAAGGCACTTTTTCTATCTTCTGCAACTAGGCATTTCGCCCAGTCACCTAACGCACTCTGGAAAGCAGCATCATATTTTTCATCAATCTGAAATAATTCACCCACCGTTCCAATAATTCCATGGTATTCCTGAGGAGAGTCTAAAGCAGTCCTCACTCCTTCTGGGTAACCTTCTTTTTGCTCAATCAATTCGGTATAAAATGCTACTTGAGATTGGAGCGATTCCATTCTTGATTTTCCACTATGGATGCCCATAGAAAGGGTAGATCGTTTTTCCCGATCTATATTTAGTGTTTCACGAATTATATTTAACTGAGATTGGATTTTACCAATAGATTTTACCCATTTCGATTTTTTAGATTCTAATTCTATTTGTTCTGTGCCCTGGGTCTTATGGTTTATTTCAATTTCTTGAATCTTCTCATTCATACGGGAAATGGTGTTATTTTTTTCTTCTATGAGTGATATAGTGCGATCTAAAAGGGACCGATTATCACCCATACTACGTTGTGCATCCCAGCGATTTCCTTGGGCCGTCTCTAAATCTTTTTGTGCATTTTTATATTGGGTTGCAACCTTCTCAAATTTAGACTTCTTTGATTTATATTTTATTAATTGTTCGTCAACTTTTGGAGATATGGCTGCAATCTCAGTTTCATGCTCTCCCATTTGACTTGTGAGTTGAACTTTTTTGTCAGCGTTAATCCCATCTTCCCTGTTCAATCGGAGAATAGTCGCTTCCGCTGCTTTATCCTGCTCGGACCAAACCAATACATTATTGCGAGCGGATTCCCGATTTACTTCCATATCGTTCAACGTGTTTTGAAGTAATTGCAATTTACCCTGTTGATCTTTGTATAATCCTTTTAAATATTTTAATTCATTCTCATGGTTGGATGTGTCAGATGCTGTTTCATCTTTGAGGTGGGTAAATTCAACAACGCGCTGACGCAAAGGTATAATATCAGAGTCATATTCATGAATTCTAACAAAGGCTAGTGACAGTTCCTTATCTTTCAACTCGTCCGAGAGGATTTCGTGGCGCTTGAATCGTTTTAGCTGAAGGTTTAGTGCATGGACTTTTTGTTCAACTTCCTGAACAATATCTCCGACTCTTTCTAGATCTTGCCGAACAGCATCAAATTTTCTTAACGTTGACTTTCGTTGTTGCTTATACTTATTGATTCCTGCCGCTTCCTCGAACATTCTTTTTCTATCATCTGCAGTCTCAGATAAGATTTGCTCAATCATTTTTAGCTCAATTACAGAATATGCATCTGAACCCATTCCAGTATCGACGAATAAATCATGGATATCTTTTAAACGGCAGGGCGTACGATTGATAAAAAATTCAGATTCACCATTACGATAAACTCTACGGCAAATTTCAATATCATTATATTCTAAGGGAAGTTTGCCACGATTGTTGTGGACAGTAAGTGTTGCTTCACAAACGGAAAGAGGTTTTAGACCATCAGCACCATTAAAAATAACATCACCCATTTTATTTGAGCGAAGGACAGAATATTTCTGTTCACCCAATACCCAACGGATGGCATCCACAATATTAGTTTTTCCACATCCATTGGGGCCAACGATAACGGTGACGCCTTCGCCGAATTTAAGCTTTTCCTTTTTGGCAAAGGATTTGAAGCCGTGTAGATTGAGTTCAGATATATACATTTTCCGAGGTAAAAGAGGTCGGGAAATCTAATAATTTCTTGAGGAGAAAACTACATGGATAATATAAGAATTATCCCGGTGGCCAGGTCATTTGGCGTCCACCAAACAAATGCATGTGAATATGAAAAACAGTTTGTCCTCCATGAGTATTGGTATTAAAAACAGCTCGAAATCCTGTTTCGTCGATTCCTTCATCTCGGGTTATTTGTTGTGCTACCAATAACATTTCTCCGGCCAACTCCTTATCATTACGATCTAATGCATTAATCGATTCAATATGTTTTTTGGGAATCACCAAAATATGGGTCGGCGCCTTAGGTGCAATATCCCTGAAAGCTAAAATTGATTCATTTTCAAAAACTTGATTACAGGGGATTTTACCCGAAACCATCTTGCAAAATAAACAATCGCTCATCTTTGCACCTCCATGAGTTGATTTAAATTTGAAACGGCAACCATTGCTGCGGATTCGCTCCGCAACCGTCTCGGACCTAAAAGTGCAAATTCGACATTAGCTTCCTTCATTTTATCCATTTCACTTTCAGAGAAATCACCTTCGGGACCAATGATTAAACAGACCGTTTTATTTTCGCTACCCAGTGCATCCGCCATTGACTGATTTCCAAACATGTGGCATAAAATTTTATGCTCATTAGAATGTTTTTTCAGCCATTCACTCAAATTGATTGGTTCAAAGATTTTGGGAAATAAACTCCGGCCCGCCTGTTTGGCTGCCGAAATAACAATCCGATTGGCACGATCCATATTTAACTTATTTTTCACACAACGATCGAGAAAAAGTGGCTGAATAGAATGAACACCCATTTCCGTAACTTTCTCCAAAACCATATCCATTCTACTGCCTTTTATAAGTCCGATAGCTAAATGAATAGAAAATTTTGATTCACCATAATTGGGGATGGAATTTTGGATTCTACCCGAAACTGATCCACCATTAATTTCTAAAACAACACCTTCGAATGCGGTGCCTATACCATCTAAAAGCCACAAATTATCTCCCACATTTCCCCTCAAAGATTTACAAAAATGTCGAGATTCTTTTTCAGAAAGAGTGAATTGATCCTGTTCTATTTGATCTGGGTATATATGAAAAAAATGTTCTTCCATTAGCGACGGTTAAGGGCATAACTAAAAGAAATGTTAATAGCCATACCATTATAATTATCGCGGCCATCAACTTCTTCTCCCATTGGAATAAATTCATAACCAATTGAAGGTGTTATGGCACCTCCCCCCATTTTAAGAAATTGAACACCAAAAACTATCTGACCTCCGTAGGTCCCTAAAGTGGATGCTTTTCTCCAGCGACTTTTAAACGATCGGTATTCTTCATTTCCATCCACGGCCAATACAGGACCAAGCTTTACCGCGACGAAGGGTGAAAAATTATTGGCAATTTTACCTTCAAATGGAAACCATTTCATGGTTCCATAAATAGGAATCATGAATAGTGCTTTATCGCCCACATTATAGGAGTTTCCAGTATAGGGATCGTAAACAGGGAGTTCAGTATCATTCTTTATATCATAATAACGCGTTTCAAACCCAACAGTCATATCCCGTTTTATTTGCCAATTTCCAGAGAAAATGACTCCAAAGCCCCGTGTTCCCATCATTCCGCCAAAACTTTTTTTCATTTGGGCGTGCCCTGTTGACAAACATAAACCCATGCATGCAATTAATAATATTTTTTTCATACTTCCACCCGATTTTTATTCCTGATACGATTCAACTCTTCCCAAGTTTCCTGTGTTGAAACTATTCGGTCAACAATACCCTCTCCCAACACGGAAACATTAAAAATTTCATCTACATCTTCTAATTGTACTTCTGAATACCAAATTCCACGGGGATATATAACAATGGCCGCACCCATCTCACAGGCATCCAAACAACCGCTTTTATTAGCCCGCACTTTTCCTTTTAGGCCATGTTCGTTGATCAGTTGAACAAAACGCATTCGAATTTCTTTGCCACCTTTTTGAGCGCAATCACCTTTGGTACCGCATTCCGCTCGTTCATTAATACAGATAAAAATATGTTTATTGTACTTCATTATGGTATCAGGATGACTTTACCAATTTGTTGACCATTTTCCAGGTGTTCATGAGCTTGTTTAATTTCGCTCAATGGAAATAGCTTATCTACAATCGGTTTAATCTTCCCATTAGAAACCAGTGTAAGACAATCATCAAAAGCAGCCACGTCTCCCATTGTAGATCCCATAACCGATTGCTGTTTAAAAAATAGATGGCGAAGGTCGATTCCAACTTTCGGACCTGTAGTTGCGCCGCAAGTGACCAATCGACCACCCTTCCCAAGAATACGCATACTCGTTTCCCAAGTGGCATTCCCCACATGTTCAAATACAACATCTACACCAGTACCGTCAGAATAATCCTTGACAATTTTTGGAATATTATCTTTATAATGGTCCAAAACTAAATCAGCGCCAATTGCTTTGGCATGTGCACGTTTTTCCTCACTGCCGCCCGTAGTAATAATGCGGCAACCTTTTGCTTTAGCAATTTGAATTGCCATAGTCCCAACACCAGAACCAGCGCCCCAAACAAAAATAATTTCTCCTGTTTCAATTTTTGCCCGACGAACAAGCATACTATAAGCTGTTTGTGATGTTAGTGGAAATGCCGCCGCTTCTTCAAATGAAAGATGTGTCGGTTTTAAGCGAACATTTTTTTCCGGAAGTGTGATGAATTCACAATTGGTTCCATCCTGATTTTCACCAAGAATCCCTAATTTATTACAATAGTTTTCTTGTCCACGGGAGCAAAAACGACAGTGACCACAATAGGTTAGTGGTTGTATACAAACTTCGTCTCCAACCTTTAATTGATTTATGTTGTTTCCAATTTCTGAAATAATACCGGCGCCATCGCTACCTAAGATCATGGGTAATGGCGTACCGGGAATGCCACGGCGTACCCAAAGGTCTAAATGATTCATGGCCGATGCTTTTATTTGGACAACAACCTCACCTGAATCAGGAGTCGGTTCCGGCACCGATTCATAACGAAGCACTTCCGGCCCTCCATGCTCGTGAATGCGAGCGGCGTGCATTAATCCTCGGACTTGGACAAAAATATTTTGTCGATACTATATTTCCCTGGTCCAGCCAGAGCGATTGCGGCAAAAATCGTAAAATATATCAAGGCGCTTTCCGGGCTTCCTGTGGTTGTAATATGATGGAAAGCTGCAAAGAACATTGTACCGCAAACTAAAATTGCGGCCGGTTGTGTAAAAAGTCCAACCAAAACTAATACGGCACAGATAGATTCTGAGAATGCTGCCAAGAATCCAAAAGCCGGATCTGCAAAATTTAGAACACCACCGAAATATTTCGATACCGTTCCACCCAACCATTCCCACTTCTCAGGATTTGTTATTTTACTCCACCCATGATTGGTTACTAAAAAATAACCAGGTAAAATTCGCAACACTAACAATCCAATTTGTGTGCATTCACATTTGCCTTTTAAAAAATCAATTACTTTGTTCATTGTTCCCCTCATTATTTAAATCCTCGTAATCAGCATCTTTAATATCAAAATTTTTATATGACCCTTTTTGTTTAACCGACTTCTTTGTGGCTTTTGAAACCAGTTTAACTTGTTTAAATAATGCATATACAATGTAAGCCAACGTTCCATAGATCAAAATTCGAATCACAATTATAAACCTGTAGTTGGATTAAAAAACTTGGTCCCTGTGACTGGTTGACGAATATAATTAATCACCTCTTCCAAATCTCTCTCATTATTAACAAAATCAATATTATTAGTATTAATAATAACCAATGGCGTATCCTGATAACGGAAAAAATATTCATTATAAACTTGATTCAAAGCATCAATGTAATCTTCGGACATATTTTTTTCAAAATCCCTACCACGGCGTGAAATATTTCGCATAAGTGTCTCCGTATCTGCTTGGAGAAATATCACCAGGTCAGGATGGATAACGTTGCGTTCCATCATATTGGCCACTGTATCATAAAGGGACATTTCTTTTTCCTTCAAATTCAAAGATGCAAAAAGGCGATCTTTCACAAACATATAGTCCGTAAGGATGAGGTTGTGGAACATATCTACTTGGCGCAAATCCTGCTGTTGCTGGTAGCGCTGAAGTAAAAACCAAAGTTGTGTTTGAAAGGCAAACCGTTCCGGGTCTTCATAGAAATCGGACAGGAATGGATTATCCTCAAATGCTTCTAAAACTAATTTAGCGCCTAGCTTGTCAGAAAGGAGTTTCGCTAAACTAGTTTTCCCGACACCAATCGAACCTTCTATAGCAACATAATACAAATTTCTCATGCAGATTTTTCCAATGGATGCAACCGAACATTAGATATGTCCGGGCATAATTCAAGTAATTTTAAAACTGTCCTGTTAAAACTTTGCACCATGAATTCCGGCGCAAGTTCTACCCAAGGAACAAGGACAAACTTACGTGCAAATATCTCTGGGTGGGGAATGTTTAAATGAGTCATTTCAATCATTTTGGTTTCATAAGCTAGGATATCAATATCAATCACCCGTGGTTCATTCTTTTTATGATCCCGCGGTCTACCCAACATAAGTTCAATCCCCTGACATACTTGCAACAGTACTTCCGGATCAAGATCTGTTTTTAGTTCAACAACCGTATTAAGGAATTTGGGCTGATCAGCATTATATAACGGATCTGTTTCATAAATTGAAGCACTCCTACTTACGGTAATTTCATTCCGGACTTCTAAAGCAGCAATTGCTGAAAAGATATTTGTTTCTCTGTCACCGATGTTTGATCCAATTCCGAGGTAGACCAATTCAGGCATAATCCGCCTTGGAGCGCATAATCTCCACTTCAACCGTATCCAGCACGCCTCGCACAGGCGCATGTGGTTTTCTTACGCGAATAGTAATAGAATCAATAGGATGGTTTTTTAGAATATCTTTGGCAATCGAATTGGCTAATGCTTCGATTAAGTAAAACTTATCCTTCTTAACACAATCACCCACTGTTTGATATATGGATTCGTAATTGATGGTTTTATTCAAGTCATCAGATTCACAAGCTGATTTCAAAGATAGTGTCATTTTAGCATCCACCTCAAAGCGACCGCCCAAATGTTTTTCAGATTCGCTCACGCCGTGGAAGCCGTAAAACTGCATATTTTTTAAACGAATGATTCCCATATGAAAAAGAATTTACTCGAGGAGACTTTTGTTAGTCAAGGTGAGGTAAAAAAATATTTGTCATGCCAAACTTGGACCGGTAATACAAAAAGTTATTTATCTAACGAAATCGAAAACCCATTGTATTCGCCATCGGGGAGAATTGCGGGTAACTTATATTGTGGATCGGTTAAAATTTCATACACATCAGAATCTCCTGTTTTTACTTTTTTGAGTGTATTCAATTTCCATTCATGACCAATTTCATTTGACCGTCCTGAATATCCTTGAGCACCCATCATACTGGTCAAGGCCCAATAGAAATATTCTGTAATCATACAATCGTACTCACACGTTTCATCATCATAAGAATACCATGCACCTCCAGGGTATGTTGAAGGCGGACTTTCAAAATAACCACCACGAGCCTTATCCATGGCATTAGCAATTTTAGATCCTTTCTTTTCAGCCAAATCAGGGTACACTTTTGAATAACCTTCGTGGGTAATCAAATGTAAAACTTCCTCTAAAGAAGCATCAAACCTTGAATTGGTTGAATTCTTATTAAAAGATGGAATTGTTTCGTCATCAAATAATCCTTGAGCATGGTCTAAATCCGGACCATCATAATCAAAATTATCAGCTTCATTCTCATCTTTAAACATGACCAATGTGGCATTAACGGATGTCAGTTTATCCACCACAGCTTGGTTATCCACTTTACCATCTTCATCATTGTCTAAATACTGGGCAAGTACCTTGGCTGCATGGATCACTTTTGCCTCACCTGTCGATTCGGTTGCCATAATCTTTATACCAAAAATGGAAACCGTTTTAGAGAATTGGGTCGCCAAATCCGTATCAGCATCATTGTTACCATTACAAGAAATCATTGCAAATCCATAAATAGCACCGATTATCATTAGTAATCTTTTCATATTAAAAACTCCATTAAACATTTGTACAAAGTAAAAAGATAGGTACGGCAATTCAAGGAAATAAAAAAGCCCCCTGCAAAATGCGGGGGGCTTTTCATAAAAACTGAGGTAATCCTCAGATTACATCATACCGCCCATGCCACCCATTCCTGGATCCATTGGAGGCATTGCAGGCATATCCTTCTCAGGAATGTCTGTAACAGCAGCTTCAGTCGTGAGAATCATCCCTGCGATAGAGCAGGCATTTTCCACAGCAACACGAGCAACTTTGGTTGGATCAATGATACCGGCTTTGAACATATTTACATATTCGCCAGTCCGAGCATCATAACCAAAATCATCTTTGCCTTCACGAACAGCTTGTGCGATAATTGAGGATTCAACACCAGCATTTTCGCAAATTTGACGAAGAGGCGCTTCCAGTGCACGACGCATAATGTCCACACCAACAGCTTGTTCTTCATCAACTTTGACTTTGTCTAAAGCAGGAATACTGCGAAGTAAAGCAACACCGCCACCTGGGATGATACCTTCTTCTACAGCTGCGCGAGTTGCGTGCAATGCATCTTCAACACGTGCTTTCTTTTCTTTCATTTCTACTTCAGTTGCGGCGCCGACATTAATCACTGCTACACCACCGGACAATTTCGCCAGACGTTCTTGCAGTTTTTCACGATCATAATCGGAGGATGTTTTTTCAATCTGAACTTTGATTTCGTTGATACGACCTTTGATGGCATCGGATTCACCACTACCGCCAACAATAGTGGAATTATCTTTATCAGAAACCACACGTTTACAAGTACCAAGATAGTCCAGTGTTGCATTTTCCAGTTTGTAACCTGCATCTTCAGAGATAACAGTTCCACCAGTTAATACAGCAATATCTTCTAACATAGATTTACGACGGTCACCAAATCCCGGTGCTTTCACAGCCAGAACTTTAAATGTACCGCGCAGTTTGTTCACAACCAATGTTGCCAGTGCTTCGCCTTCGATATCTTCAGCAATAAGCATGACAGGTTTACCAGTTTGAACAACTTTTTCCAACAATGGAAGAAGGTCTTTCATGTTGGATATTTTTTTGTCGTAGATCAAAATATATGGATCTTCTAACTCAGCTTCCATGTTGTCAGAATTGGTGACAAAATATGGAGACAAGTAACCACGGTCAAATTGCATCCCTTCAACAGTTTCCAAAAAGGTTTCTGCTGTTTTGGATTCTTCAACAGTGATAACACCGTCTTTGCCGACTTTGTCCATTGCTTCAGCAATTTTTTCACCGATTTCACGGTCATTGTTTGCTGAGATAGAACCAACATTGGCAATCTGTTCTGAATCTGGAAGATCTTTACTTTGTCCTTGTAGCGCAGCAACTACAGCTACTGCTGCTGCATCTACACCACGTTTGATAGACATTGGGTTGGCACCAGCTGTTACATTCTTCAGACCTTCAGCAACCAGTGCTTGAGCCAATACAGTAGCAGTTGTGGTACCATCACCCGCAACGTCAGAAGTTTTAGAAGCAACTTCTTTCACCATCTGAGCGCCAATATTTTCCAGTTTATTATCTAATTCTATTTCTTTCGCAACCGTTACACCATCTTTGGTGACAGTCGGTGCGCCAAATTTCTTTTCGATCACGACGTTACGACCTTTAGGTCCGAGGGTGACTTTAACTGCATTCGCAAGTTTGTCCACACCGGATTTCAGGGCGTTACGTGCTTCGAGATCGTATGTGATTTCTTTAGCCATAATTCAATTACTCCTTATAAGACAGCGAGAATATCGCTCTCGCGCATGATAAGATAATCTGTTCCTTCAAAGGCAAATTCTGTTCCGCTATATTTACCATAGAGGATTTTATCACCTTTCTTTACTTCCATTGCAATTGCATTGCCGGTATCGGAAACTTTTCCGGGACCTGCCGCAATTATTGTACCTTGTTGTGGTTTTTCCTGAGCTGTATCGGGAAGAATGATTCCACCAGTGGAAACTTCTTCAGCCGGAGCCGGTTCAACGACAACACGATCAGCCAAAGGCTTAACTTTTAGAGCCATTTCGCTATCTCCTGTTTTTTTAGTTAAATGATTAAATTTTTGTATTTACTATTATTCTGCAAATATGCAGCGCGGAATTTATATATTAATTAGACGGAATTTCAATCTATTTTAGCAGTCATTTAGGTAGAGTGCTAAAATAGCTTTTGATTTTATTTCCTCAGCCTAGGTCTTGAAAGAATAGGGCAACAAGCCGTAAATACATCTGCATTTTCCGGCACAACAAAAAAAGAAGATTACTTCAACAGAACCAGTTTTTTTGCCTGTCTAAATTCTTTAGACTCTAAACTGTAAATATACATACCCGTACTGAGGGTGTTACCATTGGCATCTTTTCCATTCCAACTGGTGTGGAATTTCCCCATATCAAACCAGCGGTTCTCAAGGGTTGTTACTTTTTGTCCGAGTAAATTATAAATAGAAATCTGCACATGAGCCGGTACAGCAACGGTAAATGGAATATTCGTCACCGGGTTAAAAGGGTTGGGATAATTTTGTCCCAATGAAAATGATTCAGGAAGTTGGCTAATCAGTTCTTCAGTTTTGGCCACTACATAATCCGGAGAGCCCACCAATATGGTTAGGGGATAATTATAATGATCATTAATTCTATTAATCTCGATAGTCACTTCATCCAATAAGTTATAGGTCTTTCGTTCTACAGGATCAAACATCACGGCGGAAGTATATAAAGGAAAATCGCCTTTAAATTTTGTATCTAATTTTATAGACGAGCGAATACCCTTGGTATTAAGATGCAGATTCCATTGGCCGTCTGTTTCATTCATAGAACGAATATCACTTGTGAGTGATGTTTCAACTCCCCAATCTGTTCGATCCATCGCCAATGAAATATATTGATCTAATTTGGGTGGTTCCGGGTTATCCCATTGGTCAAACTCTTCAGACCCACTTGTTCGACGACCAATGGCATTATGGCGATCTCCAAATTCACCATTGTGCGCACTAATATTGATTTGCCACCCATCAGTTTCATTCACTTCTTGAGGTGCATCTAAACCATCTAAGGGGAAAATATCTAGATTAAGTGAATCATCCGTGCGATTATATACCGCATAACCTTCCCATGGTAACATAACATTCGATTCAGAGTCCCAGCCTTCCGTCCCTTTTTTGCCATACGTTAATGGACCATAAATACTTGCGGGATCAAAACTTACCTTAATCTCAAATGGATACGGGTTCCCGATTAAACTCCATCCGGATGGAATACGAATAGTATGACTTCTTAAATCCACCGAGGCTCCCGATCCCACACTAAATAACATATCATCAGTGATACGTTGATGCACCCAATAGCCATTACCAATTTTTATTTCTGTTGCATCAGCCCAATTCAATTGATTTGGAGAATGTTGAAAACCAATATGTTAAAAATAGGTTTAATCAAGTTTGGGTCTTGGATACCGGATATGTGCTTCGCCCATTCCGGCATGACAGTGAATGGGGGTTGTTTACCGTGAGTAAGGACACTCACGGCACATAATCATATCACTTCCCCGTACTACCAAAGCCCCCTTTACCGCGGGTAGTCTCAGATAATTCATCCACCAATTCAAAATGAATTGGCGAACCATCCATGGCCACCAATTGAAACAATCGTTGGCCCGGTTCAACGGTGTATGGTTCGTCTTTAATATTATCAACAGCCGACATGATTTCACCGCGATATCCCCCATCAATCAGACCGATAGAATTACACAGCCGAAGTGGAGTCTTGGCAATGCTGGATCGTGGCATGAGCAAATAAGGTCTTCCATCTCCAGGTTCACAGGCAATTTCTAAATGGATCAATGTTGTTTCACCGGGAAGAATAGTTTGTTCATTAATGACGAATAAATCCAATCCTGCATCGCCATCGTGAAAATGACCATGATTTTCATACATCGCCTTCACTTCTGCATTAAATGGTCTTATCTTGATATCCATTATGTTCCCTCTTTCCAATTTTGTCTATATTCTTTTTGTTCACGAGTCAGACTCTCGAGTACGATTCCCTGAGATTCCAAAGCAATTCTTGCCACTTGATTATCAATTTTGTTCGGCACATCATAAACTCCAGCAGCCATACCATTCCCTTGATTAGCCAAATGCTCCACACACAATGCTTGGATGCCAAAACTCCCGTCCATGATTTCAATGGGATGACCTTGACCGGTTGGCTGAGCCAAATTCACTAATCGCCCTTCAGCCAATAGTACAAGATGCTTTCCATTTTTCAGATGATATTTTTCAACATTGGTGAGAATCGTTTCTTTTGTATTAGAAATAGCCTCCAATCCATCCAAGTCAATCTCATGATTAAAATGACCCGAATTCGCCAGGATAGCCCCATCTTTCATTTTATCCAAGTGAGCACCAGAAATAACATGCTTATTGCCTGTGGCCGTAATAAAGATGTCTCCCTTTGGCGCAGCTTCATCCATGGGCATGACCCAACACCCGTCATAGGATGCTTCCAAAGCGCGGTGATATCCGGAAGAACCACCGGGGTTTTCATCTGCGGTTTCGACCACAATAACTTTTGCCCCAAGTCCTTTTAAGCGATTGGCGATACCTCGACCGCACCAACCATAACCCACCACTACAATTGTCTTTCCCGCGATTAATGTATTGGTGGCATTCAGGATGCCTTCTATTACGCTCTGACCCGTACCATAGCGATTATCAAATAAATATTTAGAATGGGCATTATTCACAGCCATCACTGGCAATTTCAATTCACCATCCTTTTTCATGGCTTCTAACCGAATTATTCCTGTTGTCGTTTCTTCACATCCACCGATTACATCATCCAATTGATCTGCATATTTCGTATGGAATAAATGGATCAAATCACACCCATCATCAATGGTAATCTGCGGCTTAGAAGCAATGACCGAATCTAAGCATTCGTAATATTCAGTATCATTTTGGCCCGTCCACGCAAAGATGTCAATCTCATCTGCCAATGCAGCTGCAATTCGATCATCTGTGGTCAAAGGATTGCAAGATGCTGCAGAAACTTCTGCCCCACCAGCTACCAATGTTTTTAATAATATGCCCGTCTTCTTTTCCAAATGAAGAGCCACACCAATCCGAATATTAGCCAATGGTTTTTCTTTTTCAAATCGTTCTCGAATTGAGGCAAGAACTGGCATATTACTTTCAGCCCAATCCAACAGTCTCTTTCCCTCTACAGCCAATCCCATATCTTTTACTTTACTCATGCCACATCCATTTTTTCCAAATTAAATAAACAATAGAACCAAATATTAAAAAGCCCAATCCCCAAATAGGTAAAATACTCCCTTGGGATAAATGAAATTGAATCACGCCCCAACTGATAAAAACGGCGCTGATGATATATACAGCGGGAACCAAAGGAAATAATGGAATGCGATAAATTTCATCACCATCATTGAATCGATCCACTTTGAGTAAAGTTGAAATAGATAAAGCAGAAAACATGATCATTACCACTGTTGCTGAATCCAGTAGACTTTCGATATTCAACGCAAACATGAGCACAATTGTCCAAAATGCCTGGAGTAAAATTGCATTCACTGGCGTTTTAAACTTTTTATGAGTTTGTGCAGTGAATTTAAAAAAGACACCCTGTTCTCCCATAGACTGGATGACCCGGGCACCAGCTGTTTGAATAGTGATAGACAATGAACTGGTAACACTAACGAAAATTAAAATGGATAAAAATTTAGTCCATCCTTCCGCTCCTATTGCCTTCAACGCAACGAGCGGTACCATATCCTGACCCTGGATTCCAGCCAACCCAACTGATTTCAAAAAGGATAAATTCACAATAACGTAGATAATGGTTGTGAGAAGTGTTCCGCCAATCAATGCCCTCGGTAAAGTCTTCCGCGGATTTTTAATTTCGCCCCCCATGTACCCAGCCACATTCCAACCAGTATATGCAAAAAAGATCGGTGTTAATGCACGGGAAAATCCCACGAATGAATTGGAAGAAGAACCGTCAGCTAATGCAACGGATGGTGCCGAATCACCTCCAAATAAAAGAGCGACCATTAGAAAAATACCCAATATTTTTACCACCGTTAAGATAGATTGAAACCTCGATCCCACTTCGACTTTCAGACAATGAACTCCCGAAAATCCCAAAACGATTACGGACGCTAACATCGGTTCGGACAATGCCAAAGAAGCAGGGAAAAATTGGTGGGTATATTTTGCAGAGAAAAGTGCGAGGACAGCAATGGACCCCGTCTCAAATATTACAAGACTCATCCACCCATAAAGGAATGCAGGAAATGGGCCGAATACCTTATGTAAATAAAGAAAATCACCGCCCGTTTCAGGAAATCGCGTTGATAATTCTGCAATGGCAAAGGCACCAAGCAAAGCCATGAGTCCACCTCCAACCCAAGCTAAAATTAATGTAACATCATTGGGTACCGGTGCTGCGGCATATCCTGCTAAAAGGAAAATGCCTGAACCGATCATATTTCCCGTCACCATCGATGTAGCATCGAAAGTTTTTAATACACGCTTCGGACCGGTCATTTTTAAATGAGATTTAAGATTTAATCAATCGAAATGCGAGCAGAACCCATCCGGCAATCAAGGCAAGTCCACCAATAGGTGTAATGGCCCCCATCCAACGCAATCCTGTGAGGACGAGGATATACAGACTGCCCGAAAAAATCAAAATGCCAACTGATAATAAAACAGCTGGAAGTTGGATTACTTCTGAATTGAAATGGAATCCCAAAATACCAATCAAGATTAATCCTAAAGCGTGGTACATGTGATAACGAACGCCCGTTTCAAAGATTGCCAAATCTTCAGGGGTTACTTTGCTTTTGAGTCCGTGGGCCCCAAACGCACCAAACATAACAGCAAGGGCAGCCAAAGAGGCACCCAAGACTATCCAGCTTTTCATTGCTGCTCGTTTTTGTGGATCAAAGTGCGAATTGGGAAAGGAATTTCTATATTTTCAATTTGGTAGCGCTTATGAAGTCTTCTCACAAATTCGTCTATAATGGGATGTTGATCGCCATATTTCTTTCCGCGGAAATAGACTTTTAGATTCACGCTTGAATCACCAAATTCAAAACAACGAACTACTGCAGGCGAATCTTCACGTGCACCCTCTACATCTTTAATAACACCAGCGGCGACTTCTTGAGTCACCTTGACTACGTAATCTAAATCACTTTCGTACGAGACACCAACAGAAACTCGGATAGAAAAACTGGGATCCCCTTTATCATAATTTTTAACAATGGCAGCTGAAATTCTTGCATTGGGAACGGTAACAATATTATTTGTCCGTTCCATAAGGGTGGTGTGCCTCCAAGTGATATTTTGCACATAACCCATATAACCGGAATCCAATTCTACAAAATCACCGGGTTTTACTTTTTGAGACAGGAGAATATGTAATCCTGCAAAAAAATCAGAAAGTGTATCCTTTAATGCCAATGAGATGGCCAAACCACCCACACCAAATGCAGTGAGCAGCGGCGTGATAGAAAGACCCAATGATTGGAGTATAATTAGAACACCCACCGAGATTATGACAATCCGTAAAAGGTTTACAAAAATGGTTGTAGACGGAAGATCGGTACCCTGTCTTTCTGCCCAAAAATTGAGGAGTCCAACACCGATGCGAGAAGCGGCCAAAGTCACAGATAGAATCAGAACAGAAACAATAATTTTGCTTAAATACCCGAGATAAACATCACTTAATAATGGGATGTCGCTGGACGCAATATTCAGAGAGGCTAAAAAGAACCATAGTACAATATGAGATTCGATGGCATCAAAAATGACATCATCCCCTTTCCAATCTGTCTTTTCAGTAATCTTCTTTAATCGGTGATGAATGAATCGTTTGAACAGCCACCCAAGAATAATTCCAACAAGAATTGTTCCCATAGGTACTGCAAAAACCATGATATAATCGATAATTGTTTTTTCCATAAGCGACGAAATTACACTCTTTAAAATTCTTTATTCACTTGTTTCATAAACCAATTCATGGCCCACAATGGATTTTCCCAAATAATACAAATTAACCTTAGTTGGATTGTGTTGAGCATTAAACCACCATTCCATCCCGTGCTTCTGCCCATTTTTATAAATACACTCATATTTCAAAAATCCCGATAAATAAAATTCGCTGTCTAATTTAGTCCCAAGGATATACTTTTCTTCCGTTTCTTCTACCCCTAATAGGTTCCATTTCCTTTCATATAGCGTTTCGCCATCATTAAAGATAAGTACTCGTTTCAAGCGGCCATTATCATGATATTCAATTCGAGCAATTTCTATTCCTTTTTCATAAAATAATTCCCGTTTCAAGCTATTTGATAATGTAAAGATTTGGGTTAAGCCTTCAAAAATTCCTTCATCATAGTCGGCAATGGATGCGAGAACACCATTGGAATACCAACGCTGAATTTGTCCATGAAGTTGATCATTAGCAAAACTTCCTTTTTCTTCTAGCCGTGCGTTGTTTGACCAAATTTCGTAAGGGCCGTTTTTCTCACCAGATAGATAAGTCGTTTTTGATTTGATTTCTCCAAATGCAAAATATGATAGGACTTCACCATCTAATTTATGAGACTCATAATTTGTCGACAATTTTAATTGACCATTTCTATAATAAAATTCTGAAAGGCCATGTAAACGGCCATCCTTGAAAGTTTTTAAAGAATCCAAATTTTCATCTTCTGACCACCACTTCCACTCGCCATTGTATTTTCCTTGACTGTAAACACCTACAACGGCTCGTTCCCCATTTCTGTGCCAAACTTTGTATTCACCATTCAAAACACCATTTACATATGTAGCCAAAGAATCCAATTGTTTTTTGGATTGAGACCAACGCCATGTTCCCGTTTTTTGATCATTGTTAAATTCCCCAGACAAATTCAATATTCCGCCATTCCAGACTTTAAATTTTCCATGTTTAATACCACTACGAAAATGGATGAGCCTTGCCTTAGATTTATCATCATTTCGCCATAACCATTGATCGTGTGGCAAATTTCCTAAATAATTTCCAACAACTTTTTTATTTTCGTTAGAATAATATTCAACAAATTTTCCACTCAATTTTCCAGCTTCATATTCTTTTAGAATACGAATTTCACCCTCTTTATAATATATCGTTTTTCCGTGGAATTGACCATTAATATAGTTGTGAATTGAATCAATCTCCCCGGCCATGCCGGTCCATGTCCATTTTCCGGACTGAAGATTTCCACTATATTTTCCCCGAACTGCTAAAGTTCCTGATTCATGATAGCCAAAATATTTGCCATCTTTCTTACCAAGGCTAATAGCAACTTCAGATTTTTTCTTTCCTCGTGGATAATATTCAATTCGTTTTACTACCTTCCCTGCTTCTCCCTTACCCTTAACTAGTTCGACTGTCTTTTTTTCCTGAGTGGAATAGCGGTCAACTATTTGCAGTGATGGTGCGCAAGATGTGATTACCAATGCTGTGAACGGTATAATGAAATGGATTCGCATACGATCAAAATTAACAATGAAATCCCACAGGTAAAATCCTGAAATGTTATTGCAAAATTTTGGGTAATTGCATCATAAATTCCCAGGCTGATTTAAAAATACTTACAGGATTTATCAATGATTGCAGCAGTTTTAAAAGAAATCATGGGCGACGAAAACCGAGTGGCCGCCACTCCCCAAACCGTAAAGGAATTAGTCAAGAGCGGTTTGACAGTTCGCGTTCAATCTGGAGCCGGTGATGCGTCATATCATTCCGACCAGGATTATCAGGATGCCGGCGCAGACGTTTTTCCTGACCATACTAACTTACTCAATGGCGCCGATATAATTTTAAAGGTGGCACCTGCAACATTAGCAGAAATGGAAGCTTTTCCAAATGGTGTCGCTTATGTTTCGCTTTTTCAAACTACCCGAGAGATCGAACAGGTTACTCAGTTAACTCAAAAAAAGATAACTGGCTTTTCTATGCATCTTATTCCTCGAACCACCTTAGCACAAAGCATGGATGCCTTAAGTTCTCAAGCTAATATTTCTGGGTATAAGTCTGTATTGATTGGCGCATCTCACCTTCCTGTATATATGCCCTTACTCATGACCGCAGCTGGAACTATTCCACCTGCAAAAGTGTTGATTCTCGGCGCTGGTGTTGCAGGGCTCCAAGCCATTGCCACCGCCAAACGATTGGGTGCCCAAGTGGAAGCATTTGATGTCCGACCAGAAGTAAAAGAACAAGTTGAGTCTCTCGGTGCAAAATTTGTAGAAGTTGAATCGGACAGCGACGATGGTGTCGGCGAGGGCGGATATGCCAAAGAAACATCGGACGATTATAAACAACGTCAACAAGAATTGATTAAACAGCATATTGCTAAATCAGATCTAGTCATCACCACTGCATTGATACCGGGAAGACCGGCACCGCTTTTGATTCCAACCGATATGGTAAATGGAATGAAGCCGGGTTCGGCCATTATTGACCTTGCGGCCGAAAATGGCGGAAATTGCGAAGTGACCCAAAGTGATAAAGTAATCAATCATAATGGTGTCATTATCGACGGTACAGTAAATCTGCCATCAACAATGCCAGTTCATGCTTCACAATTATACGCCAAAAATGTTTCTACCTTTGTTACCTATATGGTGAAAGATGGTCAATTAAATTTTGACTTAGAAGATGAAATTATATCTGGCGCCATGTTTACACATGAAGGTCAAATAACCCACGAACCCACCCGCCAAGCGGCGAACAATTCTTAAGGAATTATTATGGATATGATTAACATTTTTACCGTATTTATTCTGGCGATTTTCATTGGGATTGAAATTATTTCCAAAGTTCCACCAACCCTCCATACACCACTTATGTCTGGCTCCAATGCCATTTCTGGGATAGCTATTGTTGGTGCCATCATTGCCACAAAAGTTGGCGGTGAAATTGGGACTTGGCTCGGTTTGATTGCAGTAATATTTGCCACCGTGAACTGCGTGGGCGGATTTATGGTCACCGATCGTATGCTCAAAATGTTTAAGCGGAAATAGATTAATGGAATATACAAATATCGCTTACGTCCTCGCAGCTATCCTCTTTATCTTGGGGATAAAAAAACTCAGTTCCCCAAAGACTGCTCGCAGTGGAAATGCCATTGCTTCGGTGGGAATGCTAATTGCAATTGTGGCCACAGTAGCTTCCTTTGAATTACTCGATTTTAAAATGATAGTCATCGGTATGATTATCGGTACCATTATCGGAGCCACGTTTGCTATCCGTGTAGAAATGACCCAAATGCCCCAAATGGTTGCCATTTTTAACGGCTTTGGTGGCGGCGCATCGGCCCTAGTTGCAGCCGCTGAATATTTTAACCCTGCAAACCCATCTACCTTCAACGCCGCTACAATTGCGATTAGTGTCTTTGTAGGTACCCTAACATTTACAGGAAGTTTTATCGCTTTTGGTAAACTACAAGGATTTATCAGCGGTAAGCCCATCGTATTCCCTGGACAGAAAATATTGAATGGGCTTATTGCCATTTCTATTATTTTACTGGGAACATATACGATAATGGGGGGAAATACTGATAATTATTTTTACGGGTTAATTATCCTTTCAGCTCTCATTGGTATTACCTTGACCATTCCTATTGGTGGTGCCGATATGCCAGTTGTTATTTCACTATTGAATTCTTATTCCGGTGTAGCTGCAGCGGCAACAGGTTTTGTCCTCATGAATAATGGACTTATAATCTCAGGTGCATTGGTGGGCGCCTCAGGATTAATCTTGACTAATATAATGTGCAAAGGAATGAATAGGTCTTTGGCCAATGTTATTTTTGGCGCAGTTGGTCTCGTCCAAGAATCTGCAGAGGGAGAAGCAAAACAGATCAGTGTAAAATCTTCCACCACAGAAGAAGCGGCAATGATTCTGGATGCCGCAGACAAAGTAATTATTGTTCCTGGATATGGATTGGCTGTGGCACAAGCGCAGCACGCTGTTCGAGAAGTAGCAGAACAATTGGAATCCATGGGGAAAAAAGTATTGTATGCCATCCATCCAGTAGCGGGACGGATGCCGGGACACATGAATGTCCTTTTGGCTGAAGCAAATGTACCCTATGAATTACTAAAGGACTTAGACCAAATAAATCCTGAATTTGAAGATTGCGACGTGGCTATTGTATTGGGTGCCAATGATGTAGTGAATCCTGCCGCCCGCCATGACAAGTCCAGCCCAATATATGGTATGCCCATTTTGGATGTGGATAAATCCCGCACAGTTATCGTAAATAAACGAACTATGAACCCTGGTTTTGCAGGAATCCAAAATGAATTATTCGGATTCGAGAATACCGTTATGGTCTTTGGTGATGCAAAAGAAATGCTTACCACACTCCACAAAGACCTAAAAGAATTGTAATGTTGTAGAGATGAAGCGTTGCTTCGTCTCTACAACGTGTTATATATCACAACCCATGGAACGAAAAATGGGTGCTTTGCGTTTACATCTGTAAATAAGTTCGGAGTAACCCCATGAAAAAAATATTCATCAATCTACCGCTGTTTATCCTTCTTTCAGTCACGGCAATTGGATGTCAGCAAAAAGGATTAAAAAATATGTCAAAAGATAATTTAGAAGTTGCCACACTTGGTGGAGGATGTTTCTGGTGCGTTGAAGCAGTCTATGAACGGGTTGAAGGTATCAAGAATGTGGTCTCCGGTTATGCCGGCGGACATTTGAAAAACCCAACTTATAAAGAAGTCTCTCGTGGTAAAACAGGCCATACAGAAGTTTGTCAAATTCATTATAATCCTGATGAAATATCTTATGATGAAATTTTAGAAATTTTCTGGAAATCCCATGACCCAACCACGCTGAATAGACAAGGAAATGACTATGGCACTCAATATCGGTCTGCCATATACTATCACGATAATAGTCAAAAAGCATCGGCTGAATCAGCTTTGAAAAATGCAGACAATATGTTTGAAGGTCCTATCACAACAGAAGTCAAACCATTGGATGTGTTTTATATAGCGGAAGTATATCATCAGGACTATTTCGCTAACAATCCCAACGCTCCCTATTGCACTTTTGTCATAGCTCCAAAAATCAATAAATTGAAGAAAAAAGGTACAATCTGGGACGACTGAACTTTGGTTAAAATCGAAACAGAACGATTAACTTTATCTGAATTAGAGTCAAAAGATGCACCATTTGTCTTTGAACTCTATAACGATCCGGATTTTATTAAATATATCGGCGACCGTGGGATTGGGTCAATTTCGGATGGAGAAAAATTTATTGAAACTGGTCCCAGAACCAGCTATGCCGAACACGGCCATGGACTTTATCTTGTTCAGTTGAAAGATGAAACATCCATTGGTATTTGCGGAATTCTAAAGCGCGACAATCTGGACGACCCCGATATTGGATTCGCCATGCTACCCGCATTTCGTAAAAATGGATATACATTTGAGGCCGCACAAGCGGCCATAGATGACGGCAGAAATCGTTTGGGATTACAACGGATAGTGGCCATCGCTTCCCCTGATAATAATGCTTCAATACGATTATTAGAAAAAATGGGAATGCGGTTTATTAAAAAGATAAACAACCAAAATTCAGACGAAATATGCCATTTATATACTACAGTATGATATATTCGCCCTACATTTACATTCGTTGATTAATACTTAAAATGAATTTTTAAGGGGGAACTTATGATGAATTTTAAAAATGTCTTTATCTCGATTGTAATTGCTACTGCATTGATTGTTGCTGCCTTTTTAATCCATCGTGCTCGACCAGCAGTCGAATTAGACCAACCTGGGCCGGAATATGTACGAGCCACCGGGAAGTGCGTCGAATGCCACAGCCAAGAAACATCCGCAATTATTCATCAATATTCAACGAGTAAACATGCCAAAAAAAATGTTACTTGTTTCGAATGTCATCGTCCACAAGATGGCCAAGAAGAAATCACTCATAAAGGGTTTACACTTGCAAAGAATATCACAGCTCTAAATTGTCGTCAATGCCATACAACAGAATATAATCAATTCTTACGCAGTCGCCACAGCGCACCAGCTTGGGCTGCTGTGTCTGGACAAAAAGATTTTTCTGCTGAACAAATTGCTTATGCAGAAAAATACCATCCTGGAACTGTCATTCGCCCTGCCAATAAATTGGCCATTATTGAAGGGCGGGGGGTAATGAATAAAGGATGCGAAGCGTGCCATTCAATTGGAAAACCCAATCTTGATGGTAGTATCGGTACATGTACCGCATGCCACTCTCGTCATTCTGCTTCCGTCGCTTTAGCTCGACAACCAGAAACTTGTGGTCAATGTCATATGGGACCAGATCATTCTCAATTAGAAATATTTAACGAATCAAAACATGGTGTTTTATATTTATCACAAAAAGCACATCTTAATTTGAATGCGCCCGCAAAAGAATTAACGACAAGAGATATGCCTGTCCCAACTTGTGCAACGTGTCATATGAGTGGATTGGAAGGAATGAATGTAACCCATGATGTTACAGAAAGACTTTCATGGTGGCTATTTGCTCCAATTTCAAAAAAACGACCAAATTATAATTTGGGACAAGAAGCAATGAAAAACACATGCTTAAAGTGTCATGCTAAATCTCATGTGGACAAATTTTATATTGAAGCAGAAGAAGTTGTGCATTCAACCAATGAAAAAGTACAGTTGGCACTAAACCTCGTAGCAGAACTTCGGAACGAAGGATTGCTCTCCCCCGAACCTTTTGATGAACCAATTGAATTTATTGCATTTGATCTTTGGCATTATTACGGCCGTACTGCAAAACATGGTGCATTTATGGGAGGTGCAGATTTTGTTCAATGGCACGGCAATTATGAATTGCTTCTCAAAACAGTTGAAATGAAAGAAATTGCAAAAACTCTCAGAAATCGCGATTCACCTAAAAGGTAATTCATGATAAAGGGAATTGTGAATAAAGCATTTACAATTGAATTATTTATTTTGGCCAACTTGAGCTTTTTGGCCTTGGATATATTCGTTGCCCATTCAATCAATGCATTTGCCCATAACGCAGAATGGATTCCTTTCTATTTTTCAATATTTTCACCAATTTTATTGTCCATAGAATTGTATCAAAATTGGAGGGGAAAAACATACACTTACAAAACGATAGGTCTTCTCATAGGCACTACCTCTGTCATTGTTGGCATTGCAGGATTATTATGGCATTTAAATAGCAACTTCTTTGGACACCAAACTATAAAAAGTTTAGTCTACACGGCACCTTTCGTTGCACCCTTGTCCTATACAGGTTTAGGTTTATTAATCATAATGAATAGAATGGTTAAACCAGGAACAAAAGAATGGAACCAATGGCTTATTTTTTTTGGCCTCTCAGGATTTTTTGGTAATTTTATTCTTGCCTTAAGTGACCATGCGCAAAATGGATTCTTTCTATTTACAGAATGGATCCCAGTTATGAGTAGTGCCCTTGCAGTGGGATTTCTAACCACTCTTTTAATACAAAAATATTCAAGTAAGTACATAAAGCTTTGTTTAAGTATTATGGCATTACAAGTATGTGTTGGTGGGTTGGGATTTTATTATCATAGCCATTCAATTATGAATGGTATATCCGAAAATTTCTTTGAAAACTTAATATATACAGCACCCATTTTTGCTCCTCTCCTTTTTATTAATCTCGCTATTCTTTCTGGATTCGGACTTTTAGGATTATTAATTACAAAGGAGATTGATTGAGCAATGAAATCAAACGTCAATCTGATTATTTGAAAAGATTGAGTATTACTTCTTAACTTTCGTATTCCTGCATCGCCTGAATCAAGGCATCCACACCCGCTTCCGGCATAGCATTATAAATTGATGCTCTAAAACCTCCAACCGAACGATGACCTTTCAAGGTCTTTAATCCACGTCTATCGCAAAAAGATAAAAAATCTGCCTCATCACCGCCATCTGTAAAAATAAATGGCACATTCATCAAGGATTGATCTTCTTCAGGAATGGGACTTTTAAATAGTGGATTTCGTCGAATTTCATCATAAAGCTTTTGCGATTTGCGTTTATTTTTTATTTCCATCGCTTTAATACCGTCATTTTTTTTAATCCATGTTAAAGTGCGATTCACTGAATATATAGCCAAAACCGGAGGCGTGTTAAACATGGATCCTTTATCAATATGGGTTTGGTAATTCATCATGGTTGGGATTGAGCGATTAACTTCCCCCAAAATATCATCCCGAACTATAACCAACGTAACGCCCGCAGGACCCATGTTTTTCTGGGCACCGGCATAGATCAATCCGAATCGAGATACATCAAAAGATCGGCTGAATATATCCGACGACATATCCCCCACCAAATAACCATTGGGATTCAAAGGCGTCGGAAAGTCCTTCCATTGCGTCCCATATATTGTATTATTACTGGTAATATGTAAATAAACTGCATGGGAGCTTTGATTCAATTCTTTAGGAATATGGTTATAAAGTGATTCTTTGGATGAACAGGCCACATTAACATTTCCAAATAAATGGGCCTCTTTTATTGCTTTGGCTGACCATGCGCCTGTATCAGTGTAATCAACAGTTTGATCTTCGCCTAAAAGATTCATAGGGATCATTGCAAACTGTAAAGAGGCGCCCCCCTGCAAAAACAACACATGGTATCCATCGGGAATATGCAACAATTCTCGGGTAAGTGATTCCGTTTCTGCTACCATATCCATCACGGGTTTAGAGCGATGACTCATCTCCATCAAACTCATCCCCAGGCCATTAAATTCTTTCACCGCTTTCGAAGTTGCATCTAACACAGATTGATCCAATACAGCTGGTCCGGCACTAAAATTATATATTTTGTTCATGTTTCCTTTCAAATTTAAGGGTGCAAATTAGAGTGTTCATCACATCCATATAAATAAAAAAACCCCGCAATTATAAAATAATTGCGGGGTTTTTTCTAGAAGACTTACTTATAAGTCAAAATTCTCTTCGGCGTTTTTGTTTACCACCTCGTGGAGCGGGTGGTTTATATCTATCCTGCATTCGATTACGGACTTGCTGTTTCATATGTCCTTCAAACATAAGTAACTTCACTTGTTGAGTTGGATTAAGTATATCACGTGAATCTTTAACAAAATCAATTCGCGCTTTACTTTTTTTCTGTTCAAACACAGCAATTTTATTCAGCAATTTATTTGCATCAGATTTTGAAATGTCCTCACCCTTTTTTACCTTTTTATAGAATGGTGAAAAAAGGTCTTTTTCTTCTTTTCGAATATTCAAAACCTGTTTTTGGTGCGCCCGCATACTGGGGAAAAACTTTTCAGCTTGATCTTCGGTCAGTTCAAGATGATCCGTTAATTTCCAGATCAACATCATTTCCATTCGTTCACCATATTGTCCGCCGGGACCTTGGGGTTTCCCCGGTTGCGCTACAAGCGTACACAGGATTAATAGTACTAGTGTTATCGTTGTTTTCATTGTGTTTCTCCGTCGTTCATTGTTGCCACTGGTTCAAACTCTATGTTATCTAAAAATGCCAGTGTTTCCCAGATATCGTCACTGTTCTCCACGAGATATCCCGCTAAGTCATAAACGTATTCTTCTGTTTCTGAATCCATTACTTCAATCTTTTTGAAATCATTGGATGCGTATACTGTTGGATCATCAGTCAATTGATTGAATGTAACCAAACTCAATACAAATAGCACACTTGCTGCAGCAAGCCCATTAACAATTCCCATTTTTTTCTGATAACGGCGTTGTCGTTCTCCATGGAGATTTATCAAAAACGTATCACTATCCGGAGTGTTAAAATCTGATTGTGAAATCTGCTGAAATCTATTTTCGATATTCATAATTTAATTCTCAATATTTTCTTTTAAAGCCTTCACCGCATGATGATAATTCACCTTAGCTGAATTTTCACTAATGCCCATAATTTCTGATATTTCTTTGTAAGGCATTACCTGTGCAATTCTCATTGTTACAACCATTCTCTGGCGGGAAGGGAGTTTTGCAACTGCATCCCATAATTCTTTTCTACGCCATTCATCTTCGTGGGTCGTATCCGTATAACCCTGGTCTGGGACTTGGTCCAAGTGGAGTAGATTTCGCCACTTATTGCGTCGGAGATAGGTGTTGGACATATTGATATTGGCTCGAAATAAATATGTTTTGAATTCAGATTCAAATCGAAACTTTTTAAGTGCCTTAAACATTTTGATGAACACATCCTGGGCAAGGTCTTCTGCCTCAACTTCATCCGCAGTGAACTTGATAAAAAATCCATATGTATTAGGGAGGTGCCGTTTAACCAATTCGTCGAATGCGATGTTATTCCCATTCTGAAATTCCCTGATCAATTCGTGGTCTGTTTTCATTCATTTGCCATTTTAGACAACATTTTCTTTCAAAAGTTAAAAAAATTTCATAAAAAAAAGAGGCTGTCCTGAAAAAACTGAACAGCCTCTTTTCGAATTGTCAAATTAAAGATTATCCTTTATTCCCTTTGCCCCCTTCACGACCTTTTTGTCCACAATGTCGTTTATACTGCATGCCCATTGCCGTATAAAGTTTAATGATTTCTATTTGTGTATCATCAAATAGGCCGTCGATAGCCGTATTCCTATCAGAAATAATTGATTTCAATGCATTATGAAGAGTCTCTCTATCCATTTTTTCATTTCTAGCTTTTTCAAATAATGCCTTTGTAATTGCAGCCGCATCTTTATTAATGGTTTCTAATCCAGATTCCTGATCATTGCTCATACCCAATGCATTAACCATGGCATCGTGGGCAGCTTTTTTCATTTCAGCCATACGGGCTTCCATCTGAGATTTTTCATCAGCTAATTGTTGTTTTTGTTCGTCGGTGAGTAGCGCTTCAACTTCATCATTCATAGCTGCTGAGAGTGCTTCCAACTCTGTCTTGGCGACTTCCTTATCAATCGTGCCATCTTTAACCTGCTGTTGAATGGTTTTCATTTTTTCGCCATAGGTGGTCATAATAGTTTTAAAAGACGCTTTCTGGTCATCGCTCAGAACTCTATATACACCACGTAGATCGAATTCACCCTTATCACCGTGAGGACCGCCGCGCCCTTTGCCACCATCCATTCCACTACTGAAAAGATATGGAACTGCATTTTTATCCATCCACTCTAAAAGTCTTGTTTTTTCTTTATCAGATAATTTTTTCTGCATTTCAACAGCCATATTCCACAAGAAAGCAGGATCGCGTCGGTGTTTCCCATCCTTGCCATGGCGATTCAATGCACCATTGAGGGCGTTGATGCTACTATTGCTCAGGCCAATATCGGTGTTCAATCCGTCGGAAAATGCTTGCAGTTCAGGGTCGTCAACAAGGATTGTTTCATCCTTCATTAACTTATCGCAGCCAATGGTTGCAAAAAGTGCAATGGTTAAAAGTAAAGCTAGTTTTTTCATAAGATATCCTTTTCCATCGTGATTTAGAGTGAATTTATGACTTAGACACTCAATAATAATACAAGTTAAAAAATAAATGAAAAAGGGCCCTCCAAATATCGTGAAGCGACCCTTTTCTTTTTTTACTGTTTGGAGAGCAGTTTTATTTATTATTTCCTCTGTTTCCACCATTGCTTTTATGACCACGGCCTTTTTTACCTTTGCTTCCGTGGTGTTTTTTCATCCGTAATTTTAAAGCCTTATGGATTTTAAATATTTCTATTTGTTCATCCGTGAATAATGCTTCAAGTTTTGAAGAAGCATCACCATGTAAAACGGTCGCAGCTTCACGAAAAGCATCTAAATCAATATCACCATTAGATAGTTGTTCTCGCAGTGCTTCCATTGCTGTTTTTGTATCATCTTTTATTTGATCAAATGCAGTAAGTTGTTCAGCCGTCAATCCTAAGACTTCCACCATCACAGCTTTAGATGAATCCTGAAATGCTTGCATTTCTGCTTCATGATCGGCTTTCATTTCTTCCAGCTCTGCTTTTTGTTCATCCGTAAGCAATGCGTCAATTTCAGCATGCATGGCTTCCCGAAGTCCTTCCATCTGTGACCGTGCATCGTCTTGGTTAATCGTGCCTTCTTTGACTTGGGCTTGAATCGCTTGGAATTGATCTTTATATGATTCAGCTATTTCTTTAAATGCTGCTTTTTGTTCATCGGTTAGAATACTATAGAGTCCACCGCCGGAGCCATTTCCACCGTGACCTTGGCCCATGCCACCGCCACCACGTCTGCCACCCATCATACCGCCACCATGTTTACCACCATGACCTTGGCCCATTTGACCATTTTTTCCACCAAAGACTTGAATGTTATGCTCATCCATTTTTTCAAAGAGACGTGCTTTTTTTTCATCGGATAATTTTACAGCCAATTCTCCCGCAACATTCCACAAGAAGCCTGGTTCACGATGTTTCCCCCCGCGTCCATGCTTATTTAGAACACCGTTAACTTCTTTAGCAGATGTTTGACTAAGGCCTAGGTCCGATGCCAGTTCATATGAAAGGCTCTGAAGTTCAGCACTGTCTAATTCTACAGCTTTATCACGAATAGGATTGTCACATCCAACAGCAATCAAAAGCAAGGTTGAGATTGGTAAGATTAGTTTTTTCATGTTTATTCCTTTTTGGATTATTTTGAATTGTTTCATTTAGCCTATTAGATGCGCAACCACTAGACTAAGTTAAAATTTTATTCAAATATTTTTTGATTTCTGACGAAACATTTTTTTTGAAATGATGATAACACTAACTTTAACTATGCCATATTCAAGTGGAAACTTCAAACCTAATACTAGCCAAGAATCGGCTATCACCCATCCACCTGCGCCACTCATGATTTTAGCTGGTGCTGGAACAGGAAAAACATCCACACTAATCCACCGTATTATTTATCTAATTCAACATTACAAGGCTGAGCCACAATCAATTTTAGCCATTACATATACAGAAAAAGCTGCGCGGGAATTGAAAGAAAGAATTGTTTCAGTCATCGGTCAACGGGCGGATATAATGACCGTTTCTACTTTTCATTCATTTTGTTTTAATCTCGTAAAAGATTTTAAAGAATCGGGCGCATCTCCCATTTTACTTGAGGAAAGTGAGGCCTCTTTTTTGCTCCTAAATCAATTCAATGATCTTGGTCCATTTGAATCGAGGGAGTTTCCGCGAGATCCGGTAAAAGCTGTTACAGAAAGTTTTATTCCTTTCTTCAACCGCACACGGGATGAATTAATCAAACCCAATGAAAAGCCGGAGGATATCGAATCCATAGATCCAGAAATTCGTGCTCAGTTGGCAGATTTAAAACGCATTTACCCAATTTTTCAACAATGGAAACAGAACATGAATGTGGTGGATTATGGGGATATGATCTTGTCCGCATTTAAATTGTTAAATTCAAATTCTGTAGTACTAAAAAAAGTTCAAGACAAATTTCAACATTTAATTATTGATGAATTTCAAGATAATAATTTTGCACTGAATGAGGTCATTGGTTTAATTGCCAAAAAGCGTAAACAGATTACTGTTGTGGGAGACGAAGATCAGGTGATATACAGTTTCCGAGGTGCCAGTATTCATAATATTCATTTGTTTCGTAATCGTTATAGTGGACATGTACAATATTTAGAAATTGCCCTAGAAGAGAATTTTCGATCCAACCAAGAAATTTTGAATGTGGCCAACGCTTCCATTAAAAACAATGTGGATCGCGTTGAAAAATCACTCCGTTCATTCAGCGGCCTCTCCGATAGAAAACCCACCTTATATTATGGAGAGAAACCGAACCAAAACCAATTCATCAATTCAGAGATTAATAAACTCACTGACAGCGGAAGGCTATTTCATGATATTGCTGTTCTTTGCCGTACCCATGGCCAAGCATCAGAATTAACAACATATTTACAATCCTGCGGAATTCCAGTTCAAGCTCGCTTTCCAAAATTTTTTGATATTCCTTCGGTTAAAGACCTCAATGCATGGTGCCAAGTTGTTGGCGGTGGAAAATATCAAGATATTGGTTTTTACCGACTGTTGATACAAAATTCTTCTGAACAAAATGCCATAGATTTTTTCAATCAATTTGACCGAAGGGATCCATCTTCACGATTGGAATATGCTCTTGTGCATTTTGAAGAAAATCCCATTGAAGGATTCGGTGAATTATGTCAAACTATTCAGGAACTTAGAGAACACCCAAAACCACAATCGGCAGAAGAGATCATAAATTCCATTTTAGCAAAGACTCTATTGTTGAGACGATTTAACCATCATTACGAATTTGACGATCAAGTGGCCCTCATGAATGGAGGACAATTTATTCAAAAAGCACAAGAATTTTCTCGACGAAACCCGGGGAAGAACAGCCTTCGCAGTTTTAATACTTTTATGGAATCGCTCATGGTTTCAGGAAAAATTTTCGCATCATATCCCGAGGAAAGACAACGATTTAATAGCGTCATAGTTCAAACCATTCATGGAGTAAAAGGCGGTGAATTTCCCGTGGTATTTATCCCTTATAATCGGTCCGCAAGTTTCCCCCTTAATTATAGATCGGAAAAAAAGATCAACCGACCGCCGGATAAATGGCTGGACTATATCAAGGATACGGATCTCACTTCAAAAGAACATCATAAAGAAGAAGAACGACGCCTTTTTTACGTGGCCGTCACACGGGCACAGGAACAATTATTTTTGTTAGCACCGAAACGGGCAACTTCACCTTTTATCAAAGAATTACCACCTGAATTAATGGAGATCATCGAAATGAATGAAACAATTAACAAACCAAAACCTTATTCGGTATTGCGATCAAACTATGAACAACGGTTGCAAAAAGCGTTATGCCAAAACCAATTTCAACAAATTGGCGACCTTACAAAAGCCATTGAACGGATTCACTTACTTGAAAAGGATCATCCTTTTTCATGGGAAGACGCTTCCTGGGAAAATGAGTTAAAGAACAATTTAGAGGGCGGGTTCCAACCTTCAACCCCGGACAAACTTTATTTATCCGCTAGTTCCATTGAAACTTATTTATCCTGCCCCATGAAGTATCGATTAGGAAAGATTGATGCCATTCCCGAATCGCAGAGTAAACCACAGTTGGTTTTTGGAAATATCATCCACCGGGCACTCCAGCGGTTTCATGATTCTGAAGAAGATCACACCCTTGATCGCCTCCTGCAATTGCTTGATGAAGAATGGGACGGCAGTGGTTTTTTCTACCCAGATCAAGAGAAGGAATTCAAACTCCAGGGAGAGGAAATCCTTAAGAGATATTTTACTACATATGAATTGGAACCGCCTCAAGTGATTGCACGTGAAGAAAAATTTAATTTTATGATTGATGATATCAAGATCACCGGCGCCATCGATCGAATTGATAAAACTGACTCTGGCAATCATGTGGTTGATTATAAAACTAGCAATACAACTTCATCAGCAAAATCTAGTATGCAGTTAGCGATTTATTCCATGTTTTTGGAACAATCGAATGATCCTATAATTGGCGGGTTACCGAGTATGGCCAGTCTGTACTTTTTAAGAGAAGAGGACAAACCGATTAAATCTCATTCGTTTGAACCGGAAGAATTGTTGGAAAAAGAAGAAAAAATTAAAGAAGTTGCCCTGGGAATCCGTGATAGAAATTTTGAACCAAAAACCGGACGGCATTGTGATTGGTGCGATTATAAAAATTTCATCTGTCCCGCATGGGAAGAGTGAAATAATTAATAATTATGAATTGATAATTATTAATTAGATAAATATTTCTCCATTTGCTCCTCACTCATAACACATCGAAATCCCGTATGCTCCAAACTAGTATCGGGACTTGTTTTCATTCGCGCCGTGGGACGATATCCCGCACAATATTGATCATTGCACAAAAATGATCCGCCACGGGTTACCCGTTTAGGCACCGTTGGTTCCATGGGATCAAAACTGGATGGCGGCCCAATAGGATTATTTTCACGTCCACCCATTAAATATGAATTTGGGCGATACCAATCGGCCACCCACTCCCATACATTCCCAGCCATATCATAAAGGCCAATTTTATTTGGTTTATAGGCATGAACTGGATTTGTTTTTTCAAATCCATCGGATCCGGTATTCTTTACAGGAAATATACCTTGCCAAATATTCATTTCCCTTGAATTAGTAACCTCACCTTTTTTGGCAGCATATTCCCATTGCGCTTCAGTCGGAATACTCATTCCTGTTCCTTCAGAAAAAGCAACTGCATCATACCATGATACTTGTACAACAGGATGATCTTCTAATCCATCAATTGAGGAATCTTCGCCATAAGGATGTTTCCAATTTGAATTGGTTGACCACGCCCACCATTGAACCGGTGAATATTGACTCGCAGGTGTAGGTTGATTGATGAATGTTAAAGATCCAGCTACTAGCATTTCTTTTGGTGGTGGTGGCGTGCCGGTAGGCACCTGAGCCATGATTTCCTCAAGGGATGGGGCCACTTCTGCTGTAGTCACATAATTTGATATATTCACAAATGCAGAAAATTGTGCATTTGTTACTGCTGTTTCTGACATCCAGAATCCATCCATTTTTACTTTATGAACCGGTTGTTCATCGGATCTCGCCATGGAATCTGTGCTGCCCATTTTGAATGATCCACCAGAAATCCATACCATTACTATCTCCGTATTTCCAATGGGAATGGATATACGTTTTTGGTCAGGACTATAACTGCATCCTGCAAGACAAAGGATTAGAAGGAGTTTTTTCATCATTATACTTGGATTAATCTAATGCCAAACTTGATTTGGGCGAAACGGATTGAATAAATTTTTCTGTTTCATGTATATCCTCAGATTTAAATTGGCAATCTTTGACACCACTATGAGGAGGTAATTGTGAAGAAATTTTTCATATTAAGTTTGATGATTGGTTTCATTTTTGGTGAATCGATCTCTGAAAAAACCAAATCCATGAAAAAGATGGATGGGTATTTGGATTTGTATTGGGACAACACTACGGGGAAATTGTGGTTGGAGATTGCCCATTTCGAAAAAGAATTTTTATACGTGAATTCTCTCATGGCAGGGATGGGCTCCAATGATGTTGGCCTCGATCGCGGCCAACTTGGGAATGAACGTATTGTTTATTTTCATCGTATTGGACCGAAAGTCCTATTGATTCAACCCAATTATTATTATCGCGCCAATACGAGTGATCCCAAGGAAAAACAATCAGTCGCGGATGGATTTGCAAAATCTGCACTTTGGGGATTTAAAGTTGAAGCAGAAGAAAAAAGTCGTGTACTAGTAGATGCTACCGACTTCTTTTTGGATGATGCCCATGGTATCGTAACGCGCCTAAAAAATCAAAAAATGGGAAATTATAAGGTAGATAAAAGCCGTTCCGCAATTCACCTTCCGGCCACCATGAACTTCCCCAATAATACAGAAGTGGAAGCACTCATGACATATACGGGGACCAACCCGGGAAAATATGTGCGACAGGTAACACCCACTCCTTCTGCTATGACGGTTCGTCTTCATCATTCTTTTGTAGAACTTCCTGATAAAAATTACACACCGCGAAACCACGATCCGCGCGCGGGTTATTTCCCAATGTCTTTCCAGGATTATGCTGTCCCGCTGGATGAATCCATTTATATCCGTTACATTACTCGACATCGATTGGAAAAGAAACATCCTCAGAAAAGAAGAAGTGAAGCAGTAGAACCCATTGTTTATTATATTGATCCCGGTGTGCCGGAACCGGTGAAAACGGCCATGCTAGAAAGTGGACGATGGTGGAATCAAGCATTCAATGCCACAGGATATATTGATGCATTTCAAGTCAAAGTACTCCCTGATGGCGCCCATCCAATGGATGTCCGTTACAACATGATCCATTGGGTTCATCGGGCCACTCGGGGATGGTCTTACGGCGGCGCTGTGGTTGACCCAAGAACGGGTGAAATTATTAAGGGAAATGTATCCCTCGGCTCACTCAGACTCCGCCAAGATTATCTCATCGCCACAGGGCTTCTTGCTCCTTATAATAAGGGCACAGAAGTTCCGGATCATATGCGTGAATTGGCTCTCGCCCGCGTCCGTCAATTGGTTGCACATGAAATAGGGCATACTATTGGACTTGCTCATAATTATATCGCCAGTACCGTCGGCCGGGCATCGGTAATGGATTACCCCCATCCTACTGTTTCTTTAGATAAAAATGGTAATGTGGAATGGCGGGATGCCTATGATGCAGGCATCGGCGAGTGGGATAAAATTACTGTGGAATACGGTTATCAGGATTTTCCGAATGGGACCAATGAAAAAGAAGCACTGGAAGAATTAATCCAAGATGGGATTCGAAGGGGTTATACTTTTATAACCGATCAGGATGCGCGCCCACTCGGCTCTGCCCATCCAACCGCCCACCTGTGGGATAATGGGAAAGATCCTGTTTCCGAATTGAAAAATTTAATGGCTGTAAGAAAAGTAGCTCTGAATAAATTTGGAGAAAACAATATTCGAATGGGACAACCATACAGCGATATTGAAGATGTGCTAGTGCCGATTTATTTTCTCCACCGGTTTCAAATTGAAGGTGCGGCTAAAGTGGTCGGTGGATTGAATTACACTTATGCACTCCGGGGCGATGATCAATTGGTGACAGAATTCCTTGACCCAAAGTTTCAAATGGATGCACTGGATGAGCTTATAAGCACACTCCAACCAGATGCACTAACTTTGAGAGAAGAATTATTGCAAATTATTCCGCCTCGTGCTGCGGGCCGAGGACGAACTCGAGAGTCCTTTAACTCTCGAACTAGTGTCACATTTGATGGTGTCAGCCTTGCAGAAACAGCGGCTAATCTAACATGCCGAATGATCTTCCATCCAGCACGAGCCACACGATTGGTTGAATACAACGCCCGCAATTCTAATCAACCGGGATTGGAAAAAGTATTAAGTGAAATCGTAGACCAAACAATCTTATCAAAGGCTCCTGTCGGACTTAGTGGCGAAGTTAAAAGAAATGTAGATTTTATCGTCCTTGATCATCTTTTGAGTTTATCCGTAAATAAAAATGCATCCCCAGCCGCCCAATCGATCGCCATGGCAAAAGTAAATTCTTTGGCACTTCACCTGTTACGATTTCGTGGAAAATCATCCAGAGTCAGATCCCATAATAACATGCTTCAGCATCGGATAAAAATATTCATGGATGAACCAGAAGATTTTGAACCAATCAAGGTTCTAGAAGCACCTCCCGGATCTCCTATTGGGGCTGAGTTTGGATGTACATTTGAAAATCCATTCACAAATAATTCTAATTAAAAGGAAGTAAAAATGAAACGCAAAATCCTATTTATTCTTATTATGATATCCGCTATCCTTTCAGCAGATGGTTTGGATATGAAAAAATTCAAAGGAATGAAAGCACGTAGCATTGGTCCTGGCGGTATGAGCGGGCGTGTAACATCCATTGATGTTGTCCTGTCCAATACGGATGTTATATACGTTGGTACAGCATCTGGTGGATTATGGAAATCTGAAAGTGGCGGCATCAAATGGGAACCCATATTTGACGACCAAAAAGCTGCATCCATTGGAGATGTAACGGTTGACCCAACCAATCCCGACGTGATCTGGGTGGGCACCGGCGAAGGCAACCCGCGGAATAGTCAATCGGCTGGATTTGGTATTTATAAAAGTATTGATGGGGGTAAAAACTGGGACTTTAAAGGACTGGGCGAAACGCGAAATATCCATCGTGTTTTGGTTAATCCTAAAAATAGCGATGAAGTATATGTTGGCGCCCAAGGACCAGCCTGGGGAGAAACCGAGCACCGTGGTGTTTTCAAGACATCCGATGGAGGTGATACATGGGAAAAGATTCTCTATATTGATGAAAAAACCGGCATCGGCGAATTGGTGATGGACCCTCGAAATCCGGACAAACTTATTGCCAATATGTGGCAGTTCAGGCGGTGGCCTTGGTTCTTCAAATCCGGTGGACCAAGTTCAGGTATGCACATCACGTTTGATGGTGGTAAAACATGGAAAAAACGAACCGATAAAGACGGTCTTCCTAAAGGCGACTTGGGACGGATGGGCATCGCCATTGCACCAAGTAATCCAAAACTTATTTATGCCTTAATTGAATCGAAAAAGAATGCACTTTATAAATCAGAAGATGGCGGTTTTAAGTGGAAAAAAGTGTCTGATAAAAATATTGGCGGGCGCCCTTTTTACTATGCAGAAATTTATGTTGACCCTATTAATGAAAACAGAATCTATAACCTTCACACCTATGTAACTGTTTCTAACGATGGAGGTAAAACATTTGGCTCCCTTATGACCGCTTATGGCGCCAATGGTGTCCACCCGGATCACCATGCGTTTTGGGGACATCCAACTAATCCCAATTTTATTATTGAAGGAAATGATGGTGGATTGAATATTTCATTGGATCGTGGCAAAACTTGGCGATTTGTGGAGAATCTCCCTGTGGCCCAGTTCTACCACATTAACTATGACATGGATTGGCCATACAACGTTTATGGCGGTATGCAGGATAATGGTTCATGGCGCGGTCCCGCTTATGTTTGGCGATCCGGTGGTATCCGAAATTCCTATTGGGACGAGTTGGCCTTTGGCGATGGATTTGATGTGGTTCCACATCCAGGGAACTCCCGATTTGGTTATGCCATGAGTCAACAAGGATATGTAAGCCGATATGACCTAATAACAGGCCATCAACAAATGATTCGCCCTGTTCACCCAAAAGGAGAATATCTTCGTTTCAATTGGAATTCGGCTATTGCCCAAGATCCATTCGATGAAGATGCTATATTTTTTGGCAGCCAATATGTTCATTACAGTACCGATCGTGGAAATAATTGGGAAATCATTTCTCCTGACCTCACCACCAACGATCCTGAAAAACAAAAACAACATGAAAGTGGTGGATTAACATTTGATGCTACCGGTGCGGAAAATTTCACAACTATTTTGGTCATTGAACCCAGTCCTTTAGATCACAATGTAATATGGGTTGGCACGGATGATGGTAATGTGCAACTCACTACCGATCGTGGAAAAACTTGGAATAATGTAAATAAGAAAATTCATGGTGCGCCTGCGGGCAGTTGGGTGGCACAAATTAATGCATCTAAATATGATCCGGCCGAAGCGGTTGTTGTCATTAATAATTATCGCCGTAATGACTGGAAACCATACGTTTTTAAAACTGATAATTATGGTAAATCCTGGAAATCTATTGCTGATGAAGATAAAGTTTGGGGACATGCATTAAGTTATGTACAAGATCCTGTTGAGCAAAATCTCCAATTTTTAGGGACTGAATATGGTCTTTATGTTACTTTGGATAATGCAAAAACTTGGACAAAATGGACCAGCGGATATCCCACAGTTTCCACCATGGATTTGAAGATACATCCAAGAGAGCATGACCTTGTGATTGGCACATTTGGCAGAGCGGCTTATATCTTGGATGATATTCGACCCTTGCGGGAAATGGCCTCTACCAAAAATAATCTAATGAAAAAACGACTCCACTTTTTCGAACCACCAACTGCCGTTCTAGCTATCAATCGCCAAGCATCGGGAACTAGGTTTGAAGCTAACGCAATATTCACTGGGAAAAACCGAAGTCGTGGCGCCATGTTGACCTTTGTGTTCAATCCTGATAAAAAGAAAAAGAAAGAAAAACCTAAAAATAGCTCCAGCGATAAAAAAGGAAAATCCGAGGACAAAAAAGAAAAGGTAACCATGGAAGTCATGGATGTTGATGGTAATATTATTCGCACGGTAAAACACAATGTAGAAACGGGTGTTAATCGAATTTATTGGGGATTGCGTCGAAAAGGAGTTCGTTATCCTAATTCACCTAAGTCAACCAAACCTGATGCACGTGAACCGGGCGGCCCTCCCGTTTTACCAGGTGAATACACTATTCGTTTATCCCATGGGAAGGATTCAACATCACAAATCGTAAATGTTATTTTAGATCCACGTGTAGGTATTAATACTCGAAATCTGGAACGGCTCCAGCCGATATATGAGCGGCAAATGGAAATTACTGCATCGGTCACCAAAGCCATGGATCGGATTCGGGAATCAAAAAAGATTATTGAATCAATAAATAAAATGCTGGATGCGAAAAAGAATAAATCACATAAAGCACTCAAGAAAAATGGTAAATCAATGACCGACAGCCTGAAAGTTCTGGAAGAACTTATCGTTAATAAAAAAGGACTCCAGGGCATTGTGAGAAGTCCCAATATTCTCAGTGGAAAGATTGGCGCCATTAATGGGTATTTATACAGCAATTTGACCGGACCTAATTCAAGTCACGATTACTTACTTGAATATTCAGAAACTGAAACGGAAAAAGTTTTAGATAAAATAAATCAATTTTTCAAAGATGATTGGCCAAAATATCAATCGGCAGTTGAGGATGAAAAATTATCCCTATTTAAAGACTATAAACCGATTACGGTAGATTAGAATAAATAAAAAAGGGTCGTACTTCGACTCTTTTTTATTTTGCTGTAATAGTCCACTCAAGAATTCCATTAAACTTGGTTCCTTGAATCACCGCTTTCTTTGGCGTGGTTGTGGATGATCCATCCACACTGGTTGCATTGCCCGTCACTGTATATTGATAAATCGTTCCACCATTGGCATCTTCCAGACGGACAATAGTCGTATCACTACTTTTAAAATCTGTAACAATTAATGTGGATGCCACGGATTTTCCTGCCTGCAGGTTGAAGGATAAATCAATTGTTTCATCAAAAGTATAATTGTCTCCGCGAACGCTAAATGAAAAAGCCGATGGTGTATTAATCACTACCGGAAGATTCTCCACCAATCCATGATTCGGGTCAGGCGGGCCGACGCAGGAAGACAAGAAAAACGATAAAAGGGTAAACGATAAAAATTTCTTCATTCGCCTAACGTATCCAGACTTTCATCTTGTCCCAACTGCAACTCTTCAATTTTATCCATAGGTTTTTCTAATGCACGGCGGCGTGTGCCAGTAAGATCTTCATAATGCGTAGTAACTGTCCCCAGTGTTTTTCCTAACGCATCAAGTTTCTCAATAAATTTTTCCCATTGTTCCTTAAAGACGCCAACCAGTTTTTGCATTTCACCCGCTTTTTGCTCCATTGAAAAATTGGAGACAGATTGTCTAATTAGTGACAATACAGCATAGAGTGTAATGGGTGAACAAAGTAATACTTTCCTGGAGAGTGAAAAATCAATCAAGTCTCGATCTTCTTGATTTAAAAAAGCATAAATACTTTCATTGGGGATAAACATGAGCACATAGTCCACCGTACCCCCTTCAGGGTCGATATAGGTGCGTTTCTCAATCGCTTTCACATGCTTGCGAACGTCCGCAAGAAATGCCTTTTTCTCAGCAGCCTGCTCATTTTCATTATCCGTACCTAGATAATTTTCATAATGGGTTAGGGGAAATTTCACATCCATATTAAGACATTTTTTATCTGGGAGTTTAAAGGTGAAATCAGGACGACCTTCCCCTGCTTGGGCTTGCTTTTCAAAATTGATTCCTTCCACCAATCCCATAAAACTAAGAATATCCTCCACCATCCGTTCGCCCCATTGGCCTCGCGCTTGAGAACTGGATAAAATACGGGAAAGTTTTGTTGTTGTATCAGCTAGGTCACCAATCCCTTTTTGAGAATTTGCAACCTGCCCTTTCAGTTCATTGGTGGATTTATCAAGTCCATCCAACTTTTTCTTCATTTCAACCAAAGATTGATCGATCAATTCTTTTTTCTGATTCAATTGCCCATCAGAAGATTTTACCAATTCACCAAATTTATTTTCTGCCAGTTTTAGAAAGGTCTCTAAGTTTTGATCTAATGCTTGTTTGGATAAATCGCCAAATTCAACTTTAAGCTGATCTCTGCTAGATTGGGCAGCATCGATCTCTTTTTGACGAAAGAACCAAACAATTCCTGCCCCTGCCCCAAAGCCAACCAGAAATAAAATAATGCCAGTAATAAATGTCATGCTATCTCTATACTTCCCTTCAATTCTAAAATGTCTGCTTTTTCTTTTAAGGCGTCAATCACAAATTGGATATGTTCTGTCATGTCAACCTCAAGTTCTTCGATACTTTGAAAAATATCTTCCCTTAAAACGGATGCGGCGAATGACTTTTGTTTCAATTTCTTTTTCACGGATTTTGGTTTTACTTCAAAAATTGACTTAGACGGACGTACATAAGTTACGGCAAAAATGAATCCGGTCAATTCATCCACGGCGAAAAGTGCTTTAGCCATAAAGGTGTCTCTGGAAATTCCTGAATAAGTCGCATGGCCCATAATGGCTCTGGTGATAGATTCGGGATATCCTTTTTCTTTCAGGATTTTGTTCCCCCGAAAGGGATGTTCTTCCATGGATGGATATTTCTCATAATCAAAATCGTGCATAAGTCCTGTCATTCCCCATTCATCGGAATTACCATCATATTGTTCTGCCATTTTCCGCATGACTTGTTCTACACCCAATGCATGTCGTCGCAAACTATCTGTTTTGGTATATTCATATAGCAGTTCCAACGCATCTTCTCTTGAAGGAAAACTTGCCATTAAACGCCCAAAAGATCAACAACTAGACGAATAACTTCTCCCGTGGCCATACCTTTATTATGATAGGGCAAATCTCTATCTCCCCAAGCAGTTCCGGCAATGTCAAAGTGACACCAAGGAATATCATCATCTACAAATGCTTTCAGGAATGCCCCGCCAGCGATTGTACCCGCCTGCATGGGTGCGCCTACATTTTTTACATCGGCTATTGCGGATTTCACTTGTGCCAAATATTCATCCCAAAGGGGGAATTCCCAAACTTTTTCTGCTGTTGTTTTGGAAGACGATTTAATGGATTCTACCAGTGCTTCATCTGTACCCATGATTCCTGTAGCCACATGGCCTAAGGTTACCACAACAGCGCCAGTGAGGGTGGCAAAATCAATCATATATTCCGGATCATAATTCTTGGATGCATAGGATAAAGCATCGGCTAAAATTAAGCGTCCTTCTGCATCGGTGTTCAACACCTCGATTGTTTTGCCATTATAGGCGGTGAGCACATCTCCGGGGCGATAGGCCTTATCACCACTCATATTTTCAGTAGAAGGAATAATACCTACAATATTCATTTTTGGCTTCAATTCCGCCACTGCTTTCATGACACCAAGTACTACACCGGATCCACACATGTCGTACTTCATTTCATCCATTTTAGCCGATGGTTTTATGGATATGCCACCACTGTCAAATGTGAGACCTTTACCCACCAATACTTTAGGTTTTTGTTTTTTTGGGCCACCCATATATTCCATAATGATAAATTTTGGTGGCACTTCTGTACCTGAGGCTACACCAGCTAAAGCGCCCATCCCCATTTTGGTAAATTTTGCTCTATCAAAAATGGTCACTTTCATGCCACCGGATTTCCCAATCTCTTGCGCCTTCTCAGCCAAATGAGTCGGCGTAGCCACATTCCCCGGACGATTCTCTACATCTCTGGCAAGACACACACCATTGGCTATGATGGCCCCTTTTACTACAGCTTGTTTATTGTCGCCAATGATAGTGGCACCCTTCATGTCGAAAAGGTCTTCGTCCGTGGTCTTGAATTCATTGAACTGGTAACTACCCAACACGAGGCCTTCTGCCGTAGCTTGGGATTGATAGTCATCCTTCGCTTCTACAGGTATAAGGAAAGAAACAGACTCTACTTTATTAGCCACACACGCTTTGGAAACACCACCTCCGGCTTTGCGCAAAGTTTCTCCATTAAGTTTACCTCGTTTGCCGAGACCAAATACAAATGCAATTGCACCTTTTTTTCCAACAACTGTTTTGACTTCACCCACCTTACCTTTAATGAGATTGGCCGCCAGAGCATTAGAAAGTCCTCGTCCCAATTTCCGATTCACACCTTGGAATTGACGGGAAAGTTTCAGATCATCATAGATGCCTACCGCAATAGCATCTGCTTTGATATTACGCCAATCGCCTGAACTATGTTTTATTTTTGAAAGATGTGCCATCTTTAACCTCAAATTTTGAATGAATTAAATATTATCTAGGCATAAAATTAGTATTTTCATTTACATTTTCAAATATGGGAATAAATAAAGTGAATTGTTTATTCAAAATACTCCAAATTATTTTGAACATGGTATTTAATCATATTATAAGTAATATTTGTGTGATATTTAGAAGAATAATATGAAAAACAAGAATATAAAACCACTGCATCCAGGCGAAATTCTTTTAGAAGAATTTTTAACTCCCTTGGGATTAAGTCAAAATAAAATATCCAGAGATAATTGGTGTCCTCCCCGTCGAATTAATGAAATTGTTTTAGAAAAAAGGCGCATTACCGCAGATACAGCTTTAAGGTTGGGGCGCTATTTTGATATGACACCCCAATTCAGGTTAGGTTTACAAATGGATTATGACCTAAACTTAGAAATTGATAGAATCGTTGATCCTCTTGATAAAGAAGTTAAATCCTATTTTGATGTATCTTAAATGAATCAGGAGCACAAATCATGAGCAAACACTTTCTGTCATTAATATTATTTACAACTTTATCAATTGGCAATTCAAAAGGACTACTTTCTAGTAATTACGATCACCTTGTTGTTTTTGGCGACAGCCATTCAGATAATGGTTTTGATGATGGACATGGATTTGAACTCTATTCAAATGGAAAAGTATGGCCTGAATATTTGGCGGATCGATTGGAAGTACAATCATTAGAGGTTAGAGCTTGGGGCGGTGCGTTTTCTGGCATGGGCAATGAAGGAAATAATGCCAAAGATTGGTCGGGCCTATTATGGCAAGTTCAACAATATGCTCCATCGACTAACATGGATAGTACATTAATTATTATCGAAATTGGGTTTAATGATTTGCATGATCCAAATTATAATATATCTCCTACTCAAGTAGTTGATAATATTATAAGTGCAATGAGCGAACTATCATCCAAAGGAGCAAAACGCATTATACTCTGGAATTTAAATACGTCATTAGTCCCACCTGCCTTCACGAATAAAAATTATCATATGTATGATTACTATAAAGACAAAATTGAATTTGCACAAAAACAATTTAAAATCTTCAATACAATTATTGAAGATTCGGTGATTCAATACAATTCAAATCAAAATAATATACGGGTAGACCTGTTTGACGCAGACTATGAGATAACAGAGATTTCAAAAAAGTTTGAAGATATAACAACTCCCTATAAAAATTCCAAATATTATCCAAAACAAGGTAAATGGTTTTGGTTTGATCAATGGCATTTCATGACAGAAACCCACAAATACATAGCAGAACAAATTTATTTATCATTGTAGGAAACATTTTACTCATTAAAATCTTTCGAATTTGTGGTTGAGTTTATTCGTTATGCATCGAGGAGAATAAAATGCCAATAACTGGAGAGTGTTTTTGCGGCGAAGTAAAATACCAAGTAAATGGTATGCTTCGCGATGCTAGATCATGCCACTGTTCCCGTTGTCGTAAGGCATTCAGTTCTCAAGCGTCAGCTTACGCACTACTTAATCCAAAAGACTTTAAATGGCTTTCAGGTGAAGATCTTCTCACATCCTATGTTGGTCAGCATGGTTTCGGTCTCCAATTTTGTAGCAAATGCGGTTCTACACTTTGTGGTATTTTTGAGGATGCTATTCATGGTGTGACTTTGGGTTGTGTCGATGGTGACCCAAAAATTGAACTAGGTAGGCATATCTATGTTGGTTCTAAAGCGAGCTGGGAAGTTATCCCTGAAGGTGTGCTTCAATACCAAGAGGGTGCGCCTGAAAATGCATAACAAGTTGCTTCAGCGGAAAAATTGCTCGCTCACGCTCGCAGTTTTCCGCTGAGCAAGGCGTTAATCGGCACTTTAATACGATAGGCTATCGTATATTCCGCCATGAAAGTTACAGCTTTAATACCTAGATCACTCATTTTTGAGGTGAAAGAACTCACTAATGGAAAGAACATTACTGATTCATTAATTAAGGCACTCACAGAATGGGTGGACATTAAAAAAATCAAAGACCTGAATCTTCAAGTGTCAGAAAAACCTTTGGAATTCAAATCCGATTTTAATGCACAATCAGCAAGAGAAACCAACCGCTCGTGATTGTTGTTGATACTTCGGTCTGGATTGAATTCTTTAAAAATCACTCTTCTATCTTTCCAAAATTAAAAGTCCACCTCGAACGAGGGGAGGTGATTGCCGCTGAACCTGTTTTTGGTGAACTCATGCAAGGTGTAAAAAACAAACGGGAAAGAGCCATCATATCCAATTATTGGCATCACCTTCCCAAATTCTCCATGGATGGAATATTTTTTAAGGCAGGCGAAATATCCGGAAATAATAAATGGATCGCCAAAGGAGTTGGCCTAATTGATTCCGCTATATTAATTTATGCAAAAGATCGAGGATGTCAAATCTGGACCTTAGATAAAAAACTGTTATCTATTATATCTTACAAAGATCGATTTAAACCATAATATTCAGATGAAGAATGAAACAATCAACATAACAGAAAAATTCGAATTATTCTCCGATCAGTGGAGCCCCAAGGTTTTTGCTGAAATGAATGATTACCAATTCAAACTGGCCAAAGTAGAGGGAGAATTCGTGTGGCATTCCCATGACGATACGGATGAAACATTCATTGTGATCGAGGGCCAACTCACAATTGAATTCCGTGATGGTAAGGTTGATTTAAAAAAAGGCGAAATGTTTATCGTTCCTAAAGGGAAAGAACATAAACCCATTGCGAAAAGAGAATGTCATATCATGTTGATCGAACCAAAAGGTGTTGTGAATACGGGTAATGTTGGTGGTAAACACACAGCCGAAAATGATGTTTGGATTTAAAGTCTAAATCGCACCCTCAATAAGATTTTCTACGACTGATGGATCTGCCAATGTAGAAGTATCGCCCATATTATCCGTATCACCTTCGGCAATTTTTCTTAATATTCGTCGCATGATCTTTCCTGACCGTGTTTTAGGTAAAGCCGGTGTAAACTGAATTTTATCTGGTTTGGCATGGGGACCAATTTCTTTCACAACTGTTGACCGAATATCATTTATAATTGAATCGGTTACTTCTACCCCTGTCATTAGCGTTACAAATGCATATATCCCTACACCTTTAATATCGTGGGGATATCCCACAACAGCTGCTTCTGCAACACCATTGGCTTTACCGATTCCACCTTCCACTTCGGCTGATCCAATTCGATGTCCGGATACATTAAGTACATCATCTACCCGTCCAGTGATCCAGTAATATCCATCTTCATCTCGCCGTGCCCCATCTCCTGTGAAATAATAGCCCGGAAATTCAGAAAAGTATGTTTCAACAAATCGATCGTGATCGCCATAGATAGAGCGCATTTGCCCCGGCCAGGAGGCCTTCATTGCCAACAATCCAGATACATTGTTACCAGAAATTTCATCTCCGGAATCTGTAAGTAAAACAGGCTCAATACCATAGAATGGGAATGTAGCAGAACCGGGTTTAGTCGGGGTGGCACCAGGTAATGGTGTCATCATTATACCGCCCGTTTCCGTTTGCCACCACGTATCCACGATAGGACATTTTTCTTTTCCCACAATAGAATGATACCACATCCATTCCGGCTCTTTAATAGTTTCGCCTACTGTTCCCAATAATCTAAGAGAAGATAAATCATGTTTCTCAACCCAAGTATTGCCTTCTTTCATTAATGCTCTTAGGGCGGTTGGCGCTGTATAAAAAAGGGTAACTTTATGTTTGTCAACCACTTCCCAGAATCGGCCGAAATCGGGATAATTAGGCACACCCTCAAACATAACTGAAGTTGCACCACATGACATTGGACCATACACAATATATGAATGGCCTGTAACCCAACCAATATCTGCTGTGCACCAGTATATATCGTCTTTATTATAATCAAAAATCTGCTCAAACGTGTAATTGGCATAAACCAAATATCCACCTGTTGTGTGGAGGACACCTTTTGGTTTACCCGTTGAACCAGATGTATATAAAATGAACAACGGGTCTTCCGCATCCATTTCTACGGGAGCACAATTAGTGGCCGCCTTCGCCATTTCTTCCTGCCACCATACATCTCGACCTTCCACCATATCAACTGGCTCCCCTGTGCGATGAACCACAATAACGTGTTCGATGGATGGGGTTTGCACTAAAGCCAAATCGGCATTGGATTTCATTGGGATATTTTGTTTCGTTCCACGAACACCTGTATCCTGTGTGATTAAAATTTTACATTCAGAATCATTTATTCGGTCTCTTAACGAATCGGGACTAAATGCTCCGAAAACAATGGAGTGAACGGCGCCAATCCGTGTGCAGGCCAACATGGCCACCGGTAATTGGGGTACCATCTGCATATACATACAAACGCGATCACCCTTTTCTACACCCAGGCCTTTAAGTACGTTGGCAAACTTCTGAACCTTTTCCAGCAATTCTGCATAAGTGAAATGTTGATCTTCATTCGGATCGTTCCCTTCCCAAATGAGTGCTGTCCTATCGCCATTCCCAGCTTCTACATGACGATCCAAACAATTATAACTCACATTGAGCTTACCACCTTCGAACCATTTTATATTGGCATTCACGAAATCAAATTCACCGATAGAATCCCATTTTTTAAGCCATGAAATTCGTTCAGCTTTATCTGCCCAGAATGCGTTTCTATCTGTAATAGATTGATTGTATTCAGTATGATATTGATCCATGTCTTTAACATGGGAATTGATTGAGAATAATGACGGCGGGTTAAAAACTTTTACATTCATATTCCCCCCCTTTTACATTCATATTTCCCCCTTTGAATGGATACTAATTGAATTTATTGTTGAGATAATAAATGTATATTAGTGTTTGAGTGAGGTAGAAAATTAAGGGTTAATTATCTTTCATTAAAACATGTTTTTTCAAAATCCAACCATTCACATTTTGATATTTATTTTGATTGTCTAAATAGATGCGCACACGGCCGAATAACCTATCCCCCGCCACTTTAGAGATGACAACTTGGTCGCCTTCGTTCAGCAAAAATAATACTGCTGATCCATTTTCAGGTCCTTCTCTAAATGGAACCAGATCATCAATAACTTCATAAATAGTTTCACCAGTACCTAGTTTTATTGGTGATATTTTGACTGTCCTTTCAGAATCGCCCTCGGGCACTTCGATGCTGCCCTTCCATGTAGGAAACCGACCATCCGTATTAATGGATAGTAAAACCGGTTCACCCATATTCCGCTTTATGGGAATTCGAACTGGGGTATAACCACTAGAGTCTGCTTCAGCGGTAGACAGCGTCTCACCATTCTGGGAAATGCGAATATGACCATTGGGAATAGGATCACCGGAAGCATCATCCACGATGCTAAGTTTCATGATATCGGCCGGAATAAGAATATCAAATTGGGTTAGTGTTATCTCCCCACTGGCTGCATTGAACATTCGATATTGAAGATCATAGGCATCCCCAAGAGGTTCCATTTTTGCCACATTCCCAAGTGTATCCGAATTCAATATATTGGCGGGTAGGATAATCTGGATAGATTCATCGGGGAAAAATAATTTCTGCATATATGGTTCTGCCGGGTGGTTCCGGGGATATATACTAAAACGATAAGCCGTAGGCGTCACCTCAATCGGATTGACAGTTGCAATGATGCTTACCGTTTCCGATTCCTGAGCTTTTATTACCGATAAAATTGAATCAACTGCCGTGGAATCTTCTTGAGCAAATGCCAATGAAAGACATGTTATAAAATAAGTAGGTAGAAAAAGTTTAGCAGGATTTCCCATGGGGCGTTTTCTTATAATTCCCTTTTTCATCTTTTTTAACCGAAACCATGACAATTGTGGCAACACACGCCAAACGAGGATCAGAATTTCTGCCCTCTGCATAAGCATCCACTTGAATTTTGAAGGATGTATTTCCTGTATCAATAATGGTTGCAGTAAAATTTACCCAATCTCCCAGATAAACCGGTTCTTTGAATTCCACCTTATCAATGGTGCGCGTGACGGCGCCATCTACATCGGCCCCCTTTAAAAATCGATGGGCCACCTTGGCCGCAGCCAAGTCAACCCATGCTATCATTTGTCCACCAAAAAGAGTGCCCACCACGTTTATATGGTCAGGCATAACGAATTGTGAATATTTAGCTGAAACTCCCGGCATTATTTTAAAATCCTTTCCTGCAAAACTATGCATTGGTTATGATAAATAAAAAGCCCCGCAAATACACCCTCGAGAAATTCTGTTTTCCCTGAAGAGCACGCCACACCTGCGGGGCTTGATGAAAAAGTTTATCTTCAAGATGATATTGGTTTCAAGTATTTTTTTTATTTTAGGGATAAATATTCTTTTGCCATCCGTTCTCCCTCGTCAAGATCTACTTTTGTTAGGATAAATGCACCGGCAATAAACAGGACTGAAATAGCTAAAATTCCCATCCGTGGATTTCCGGTAACCAATCCAACATATCCCATGAGTGGCGGTCCAATAATGGCAGCAAATTTCCCCAACATATTATAAAACCCATAAAATTCTGCTGCTTTTTCCTTCGGTATAATACGTGAATACATAGATCGACTCAAGGCCTGTATACCTCCTTGGAAACAAGCGATAAGCACGGCAATTGCGTAAAAATGCCATAACTCTTGTACAAAAACTCCAAATATTGTAATGCCGATATAACCGCAAATAGCCACATAAATAGCCTTTTTAATACCAACCTTAAATGCGAACCAATTATAAGCAAGGGTGGCGGGGAAGCCTACAAATTGAACCAACAACAGTGCTGTGATTAGTGAACTTGCAGGAAAGCCAAGGCTTGTGCCATAATCCACAGCCATACGAATCAAGGTATCCACCCCATCGATATACAACCAATAGGCCAGCAGAAATGTGCCCACAACTTTCAGATGCCTTATCTCCCTAATTGTTTTCCCCAACTGGCCCCATCCTGCCCCAACCGCTTTCATTAATCCGATGGGATGATGAATTCGCGGTTCTTTTACAAATACCATAATTGGAATTGAAAATACGGCCCACCATACTGCCACCATGATAAATGAAATTCGAATAGCTGTAGCACCATCGGGGATTCCAAACATATCAGGATTTTTATACATAAGTACGTTGATAAGAAAAAGGATACCACCCCCAATATATCCCAAAGCAAATCCCAGAGATGAGGCATAATCAATCTTCTTTTTTGATGTAATTCCCGGTAGTAACGAGTCGTAAAAAATATTTCCACCCAAGAATCCCACCGATGCAATAATATATAACATAACTGCCATTTGCCATTGCCCTTGGCCTACAATCCATAAGGAGCCGGTTCCAATTATGCCAAGAAAAGCGAATAAGATTAAAAATTTCTTTTTGGCTGTACCTCTATCGGCAACGGCGCCCAAAAATGGCGCCATGGCAGCAACTATGATAGATGCAATAGAATTTGCCAATCCCAAATACCATGTACTTAAAGTAACACTGTCAGTATTGGACCAATATTCTTTAAAGAAAATTGGGAAAAAGCCTGCCATGACAGTCGTGGCAAAAGCGCTATTGGCCCAGTCATAAAAGGACCATGCCACAATAGATTTTTTTGAATCAATCATTTGGATGCCTATTCATGAAAAGAATATAGTTTTTTACCATGCCTGAAAGTAAGAACTTATCCGAATCCAGGATGATGTATACCCAAACGTGTGATAGGTTAAAAATGGTACATACCATCGCAATCCTAATTCCAATTCAAATGGAACTGGACCAAATTGCTTAAAGGGGTCTACATTTAGAAAATTTAATTTTATGAATTGGGTAGTTCTTGTTTTTTTTGTATCATAATTTTTTCGGGATACCATCCAACTATTCCAATCAGCACTGCCGGAAAAATATTTATCTCGGCCCGATGCCATCCAATCCATGCCAACAGAAAAGAACATTCGCTGAGGCCATAATTCCATTTGCCCTTGGATCGCTCCGAGCACTTGTCCTCCCTGCTCAAACAAAACAGCATTGCCGATAACTTTTGATATTGAATCAATCCCCGTTTCCTGAATCCACAAAAAGGAATAAGGCGGATTGATTATTTCTCGACTGGAAGATGAAAGGCCTATGGACCAATTTACATTAATAAGCCGGCCCCACATTTTACGGTACAATTCTCCAAAAACCCTTCCCCGCCATTGGGTTAAGCCATTGCTAATAGGTAATTGTTTGAATTGGTTGGGGATACCATTGTCATCGACATCCTTAGGATAATATTTTTTTAGTCGTTCTCCAAATGGAAATGTGGCATCAATTCCGCCATAAAGTGAATATTTATTCTTACCACCTCGCCAAGCCGGGTTCCCGAGGATGAGCACATTCATACCCATAGTGACGTTCCCCAATCCCGAATTAGATTTTAATTTTGGATAATATTGATTTAACAAATCATCCATAGGCGTAATTAAAGAATCGCTGGAAATTGACCAGCTGTGGGTTTGTTCATATTTATTCAATTTCGGAATATTCAACACAAAAGTTGATCTATCCGTAAAGCCATATTCAATGAGGAAAGTTTGGGTGGTTTTACTCCGTTTCCATTCTTGGGTAACTGTAAAGTCAGTGCCATTTAATTGATAAGTGAAATCCTTCCAACCATTTTTGCCATCGTGACCTTTCCAATTTCCCCTTGCAATTTTCTGCTGAAGGCTGATCCGCCAAACATTTTGGGGAATAGTGAAATGAGTTTGAGCTAAGGAATAAGTAAAAAGTAAGAAGTAAAAGGGGAAAAGTTTTTTGCCCATAAATTATTGATACAGTAAAAACTGCTGACGGAATTCATTGAACTTTAACACATCCTTCAGCCATAGAGGCGGCAAATAATTAGCCGGTTTTCCCTGAGCGGCAAAAACGCGTAGTTGGCTATGGCCAAAAAGCTTATCAATTCGGTGCAAAGCATCCCATTTGAATTGGCGGGGGTACAATTGTCGAGATAACACCATTATGGCTGTTGCTGTGGCCAATGGATCAAATCGATTCGGATCGGTAATATAAATATCCACGCCGCTGCAAACTTCATCCACATGAAGGGGTACAACTTTATCCTCTTCTTTTTTACGAGGGATATACTCTACTACGCGAAATTCCACACCGGGCAATTTTAAGAGGAGCAGTTTTTCGGCCAAGTGGTATCCAGAAAGCCATGGTGCACCAGCACGCATATAGGGTCTATCTGTTCCTCGGCCATCATTTAAATTGGTACCTTCCAAAAGTCCAAAACCTACATAAGCTAAATTAGTCTTAAGTGTGTTAATCTTTGGCTGGGGGTTAATCCAGGGATGTTCTGATTTATCCAACCAATAAGATCGCTTCCAATTCGCCATTGGAATCACCGTTAAGTTGGCTCTTTTTAAATTTTTAATCCAACCCATTTCATTGGCCATAATTACCATTTCTCCAATGGTCATGCCATGACGAATTGGCACCAGATGATAGCCTTCAAATGACTGGAATTGGGAACGAATAACCGGGCCATCTATACGATCACCCCGTAGCGGATTTGGACGATCCAACACCATGACTGGGGTATTCCAATGGCTGGCTACTTCCATTATTTTAGTCGTGGTCGCAACATAAGTAGAAAAACGCACGCCCGTGTCTTGAATATCTACAAGTATCAAATCCAATCCCCGCATGGACCATTCCGGTGGTTTTACATTTCGGCCGAAAACTTCGACAATTCGGGCATTATAAATGGGATCATACTTTTGATCTCCTTGAATTCTAAACCGTTCATTTTGCTCTGCGAATAAACCATATTGGGGTGTAAAAATTATTTCAATATCAATCTTTGGATGCGCTTTTAAAAGATCAAGAAGATGTGTTCCTTTTCGATTCACAGCCGTTTGATTGGTGAATACACCGATCGTTTTTCCATATAATGGCTTAAAGTCCATTTGCTCAAGAACATCGATACCATAAAAAATGGCAGGATGAAACGAAAGATCGGGAACGGGCATTACAATACTATGATTGAATTGCTGCCCGGCCAGAATTGAAAACAATAAAATTGCTTTCATAAAATATGGATAGATTAATTTTCCTCGAATCATCGTCAGGGAAATCTAATACGAATTGTGGGAATTAATCCTGATAGATTCGATGAGTCCTACCACCAATTGCTGTGGCCAAAACATAGGGAGTAGAATTGATTTTTTCAGCAATCATTTCCATGCGAACATCATCATTGCCGCTCTCACCGATTAAAAGAACCTCATCACCGAAGACCGGTTTAGTCTCTTCAAAATCAACCATAAATTGATCCATACAGATACGACCGGCAATTTTGAAATGTCTTCCATTAAAACTGACATATCCGCCTTCATACCATGGCCTGGGAATACCATCGGCAAAGCCACATTGAATTACGCCAATATTTGTTTCAAACTTTGTTTTATAGACACCGCCATAACTTACCTGAGTTCCGGCGGAAACTTGGCGAACTTCAACCACAGGTGCCCTGAACTCCATAACCGGTTGAACCGGTAAAGATTTGGGCACTTCATTGGATGGGAAGGCACCATAAAGTAGCATTCCCACACGGACAATATTATACGAACTTTGGTCCATATTTAATACGGCACCACTATTGGAAAAATGAATATATTTAAATGCGTATCCTATTTCGTCAGCAATATCCAAAACAATTTTAAACTTTGCTTCTTGCTCATAAGCATAGGATAGATCACCTTCATCCGCCGTAGAGAAGTGGGAATAAATCCCTTCACATGGTATTTGAGGATTATCCTTCAAGGTATGAATTAATGTCTCAATTTCAACAGTGTTGTACCCGAGACGCGTCATACCAGTATCCACTTTTATATGCACTTTTGGGCAGACATTTTTTGCATCATAATATGAAATCAAATCGGGTAAATCTGAACTGCTAGAGATATTTAAAATCAAATCATTGGAAATGGCCTTTCCCAGTCGAGCAGAGTCTATTCGGCTAAAAACTAAAATTTCCGATTTTATACCCGCTTCACGCAATTCAATACCTTCATCCAAATGAAATACGGCAAAAAAACGGCATCCGTGAGATTCTAGTGATTTAGCACAATCGACACCACCATGACCATATCCATTAGCTTTCACTACTGCCATGAGGGGCTTCCCTTGTACCTGATTTTGGATTAAATCATAGTTAAGCTTCAGTCGGTTCAGATGAATTTTTGCTTTGGGCCCTACCATAATTTTTTCTCAAATAGAAACAGGTGAATATTGTTCCGATAAATATTTTTTCAACTGGTCAAAATCTGAAAATATTCTTGAACTGCAGGCCATAATCCATCCACTCAGGTCTGGTTCCGGTAATTTATTAATCAAAAAAACGGGCTTTTTACAATCATAAGCAATAGTGACTTCTGCATGTGTTCCCGCACCTTTCAGCACATTCTCATCCCAAAGACAAATAATATAATCTGAATGGTTACGGACTATATCAATATCTCGATCTACGCAAATACGGATAAAATCTGCATATTTTTTCGGATCGGAATTTTTCCATTCTCGATAATTTTCCGCACCATTTTTCTTTACTAAGGATTGAGATTCCTCCACAGGGTTGTAGACAGAATGATTTAAATGCTTAACAAGCCAATTGGTAATATCTATGCGCCAGCCGGCACCCTCATCGATAGCAAATTCCATAGCGCCGGAAAGATAGGCTTTCATTGTTTCATCTTTCGTTTAAGGAGATATCCATTTAACCATGTCCAGCCAATGGCAATAACTAATGGTGCAAATATCTGGGGCCAATCCACCCTGTTAAAAAAAATAATTCCTCTCAAATCGGATAAAATCATACTTAAGGGTGAGTAAGACAAAATGGTTCCGATTGTTTTGGGATAAAAATCAAATTCCACCAATACGCCGGTGCCAAACAGAACGAACATAAACATGGTTATCACGATAGACAAATAGGTTGAAATCCTGTCGGTTAAAACAGAAAAAGTAATCACAAAATTCCCCAACATAAATGTATATAAAAAGGTGAAGACGGGAATGAATAAATACGCTGTCCAATTTAATGGCTCTGGTAAAAGGACCGTTAAAACACTCATTGCAACTAAGACATAAACTAATGATTCAAGGATAGATGTAGTTAAAAACCCAAGAATTAATTGTGTCTTGCTATAAGGCGCCAATGTTATGGGAATAAATGATTTTTTATGAATGCGCAAGTCAAACAAATCACGATAAATAATAGAAAAAGTCGAAAGTCCGGCTATTAAGAAGATGATTCCAGGAAACACCCATACTTCGTAAGGCACTCGATCTAGAGAACTGATCAATATATTTTTCATCACCATTGTTATGGCAATATGTAACAATAAAGGTAGCAATACCATAAAAGCGAGGGTTGACATTAAACGATGACGGATGAGCCATAATCTTCGAAAAAATAGCGCCTTAATCAATGTATCCCATCCTTGGCAAATTTGGCATCCATTAGATCTTGAAGGCCCAGCTTTTTCACACTGATATCTTTCATCACGGCAGAAGTAGCTGCATTAAGCACTTCAAAAAAAATATTTCTTTCACGACCATAAAAGTGAATGCTATTTCCAATTCTAGAAGGGTTTTTTACTTTGGGTAATTTGGATAACTGTTGAAATAAATTTTCCGGCAATTCTTCGAATTCAATTTGAAACTGGTGAAACTCAAAGGTACTTCCCAATAATTTATCCAGACTCCCATCCAAAGCAATTCGGCCATCCTCTAACACTAATATTCGATCATGAGCCGCTTCAACTTCCTGAAGAGATTGGCTCACATATACAATTGTTTTTACTCCTTTGAAGCGCAATAATAAGTCCCAAGTATGGCGATAAGATTCTGCATCCATAAAGGCGGTAGGTTCATCCATAATCAAGATTTCAGGATCATGGATTAAGGCGCGGAGTACCATTCCTTTTTTGACAATCCCCGGTGATATATCCTGAACCATTCTTTTGAGATATGGAATTATATGCAATTCCCGCGCCAGCTGTACCATGCGGGTGTTCACGGTTTCCACATCTATACTATAAAGCATTCCCATAAATCGAATATTTTGTTCAAGAGTCAACCATGGGTCAAGGTCAATTTCATGAGGGACAAAACCAATTGAGGACATCACCTCTAAACGCCGAGTGCGTGAATCCAATCCATTAATATAAACTTGGCCAAATTCCTGGTATTCAATCCCAGAAATCACTTTTAGCAACATAGATTTACCTGCTTCATTATCACCAATCACAGCAACGAGAGATCCTCGTTCAACACCAAATGTTAAACCGGCCAGTACAGTTTTATCTCCGGCTAATTTTCCAACTTTTTTGAGTGTAATACTTGCTTCCATCAGTGCGCTTCGTACCAAGATTTTCCATGGCCACAATCCACAACGATGGGCACGGATAAGGGTAATGCTATTTCCATTTCTTTAACAACCATGGACTCTAAAGAGTCTAACTCATTGTCCGGCACTTCAAAAACCAATTCATCATGGACCTGAAGTACCATTTTGGATTTCAATTTACCCGTTTCAATATTTTTCTGGATAGCGACCATAGCCAGTTTAATCATTTCTGCATTAGTCCCTTGAATGGGCATATTGATAGCCATTCGCTTGGCTGCTTCTCGATGAAGGTGGTTACTACTATCAATATCCCAAACTGGGCGACGGCGGCCCAACATTGTTTCAACATAATGGTTTTCGCGCGCTTTTTCTACTGTGGAATCAATATAATTCTTTATTCCGGAATAACGATTAAAATAGGCTTCAATGATTGCTTTGGCTTCTTTTAGGGGAATGCCTAATTCCTGGCTCATTCGAAATGGACCTGCGCCGTATAACAAACCAAAATTAACAATTTTTGCAGTCCGCCGCATTTCTGGAATGACATCTTCCATGGCAACATTAAATACTTCAGCAGCAGTTCGAGTATGAATATCTTCACCTTTATTGAAGGCATCTACCAATGCTTCATCCTGAGAAATATGAGCCATAATTCGTAGTTCGATTTGAGAATAATCTGCTGAAAATATTTTCCAGTCGTTATTTTCGCAACGAAATGCTTTACGAATTTCTCGCCCTTCTTCAGTACGAATCGGTATATTTTGGAAATTGGGGTCTCTTGAGGATAGTCGCCCCGTTGATGCCACCGTTTGACTAAATGTAGAATGGATCCGCTTTGTCTCTGGATGGATCAACGCCGGCAATGCATCTATATAAGTATTTTTAAGTTTATTTAGCTTTCTGTATTCAAGAATAAGTCCGGGGATTGGATTATCATTTTTCAATCGCTGAAGCACATTCTCTGCAGTGGAGCGCTTCTTTATTTCGGGTAATCCCTTAATATCAAATAATATATTGGCCAGTTGTTGGGTGGAATTCACATTGAACTCTGTTCCAGCTTCTTTCTGAATATCGATCACAAAACTATCGATCTTTTTTCCTAAATCGACGGACATAGTTTCCAACATTTGCCCATCCACAAACATGCCCTGAAATTCCATTTCTAGCAGGACTGGCAATAAAGGCATTTCAATTTCCTTGAAAAATTTCTCTATACCAACTTTCTTTAATTCATTCTCAAAAATGTAAGTGAGTTGCAGGGCGACATCCGCATCTTCAGCCGCGTAAAATGCACATTTTTCTAATTCCACTTCTGCCATGGTAATCTGGTTACGCCCTTTTCCTATCAAATCAGTAATAGGCACCATTCTGTATTCCAAATGCTCCATGCTGAGGTTATCTAATTTTAAATTGCGCGATTCGGGCTGTAACAAATGGGCGGCTATTAATGTATCAAATTGAATTCCTTTTACATCTATACCGTGCCGTTTAAGGATTAACGCATCAAATTTAATATTCTGTCCAGTTTTGGGAACAGATGCATCTTCCATCATCGGTTTAATAATGGATAATACTGAATTGAGCGCGTCACCAAATAAGTCAGGTTCTTTTTCTTTATATTGTATGGGAATGTAAACGCCAGTATTTGCTTTTGTAGAAAATGATAACCCAACAATTTCGCACCGCATGGGTATTACGGAAGTTGTTTCTAAGTCAAATGAAAGCCATTTACCTTTTTTCACCCGATTCACAAATGATCGAATTTCATCCTGAGTGAGTAAGGTTTTATAATCCTTTTCCGGCCGTTTCCCCTCAGTCGGTGCTTCCCCATGGAATGCATTAAGTTGCGTTTGGAGCGCCTGGAATTCTAATTCACGAAACAATTCATCTAATGCATTTACATTGAATCCATTTGTTTCCATTTCTTCGAAGTTTTCTTCGATATCCATATTGGTTACAATGGTGACTAGTTCTTGACTCAAAAAGGCATTCTCCCGACAATTCTGAAGTCCTTCCCGGGCCCGTTTATTTTTTACTTCATCCGCATGGTCCAGCGCATTTTCTAATGTGCCATATTCGTTCAATAATTTTACAGCAGTTTTTTCTCCGACTCCCATCACTCCAGGAACATTATCGGAAGCATCTCCCATGAGCCCCAAAAGGTCAATAATTTTTTCCGGCGGAACACCCCATTTTTCAATAACACCTTCACGGTCATAAATTTTTAAATCTTTTCGACTGCCCGATGGGGAATAAAGAAAGACATGGTCATTAATAAGCTGCATAAAGTCTTTGTCACCACTTACGATATAGACATCCAATCCGAATTCATCACCTTTTTTGGCTAAAGTTCCGATTATATCATCCGCTTCAAAACCCGGTCGCTCTAGTGTTGGGATGCGCATGGCGTCCATTAATTTCCCTAAATAAGGTAATTGATCCCGCATTTCTTCCGGCATTTTTTCACGGGTTGCTTTATATTCTGGGTAGCGTTCATGGCGAAAAGTTTTTTTGGATGAATCAAAGGCAGCCATGAGATAATCCGGTTTCTCTTGTCGTAGTAATTTGAGGACTTGATTAACAAACCCAAACAAGGCTGACGTATGCATTCCTTTGCTATTGATTAATGGATTTCGAATCATGGCAAAATGGGCACGATATAGCAAGGCATAGCCATCAATAATGAAAAGGCGTTTTCGGGTAGATTTATTAACTGACATGAAGCCTTTAAGTTAAAGGAAAATTGAAATATGATAATGGACAAAACTTTTGCCTTATGCATATTTCATGCCAAAATTCAAATTAGCAATTAAACCATTAATATAAGAGGTTGAATGAATTCTTTGAAAACTGAACGAACACGAGTTAAGCGAATCCCTGAGCGAGGTCACTACGACAAACAAACTATTTATTCCATAATTGATGAAGCCATATATTGCCATGTAGGCATTAATCATAACGATAGTCCAGTTGTTATTCCAACAATTCATGCCCGTAAAGATGATACCCTTTTTATTCATGGCTCTGCCGCCAGCCGATTACTAAAATCCGTACAAAGTGAAAATAATATGTGTGTTACTATCACTTTATTAGACGGAATTGTCTTGGCCCGATCGGCATTTCATCATTCTCTTAACTATCGTTCGGTAGTCATCTTTGGAAATGGAAAAATTGTAGAAGATGCGGATGAAAAAGGGCATGCACTTAAAATTGTTACTGATCATCTTATCCCTGGCCGTTGGGAAGATGCAAGGCAACCCAACCAAAAAGAACTGGATGCCACGACGGTTATTTCAATTTCACTCCAAGAAGCTTCTGCTAAAATTCGAAAGGGTCCGCCAGGGGACGAGGAAGAAGACTATGCACTCCCTGTCTGGGCTGGCGTTATGCCAATAGCGGTCACAAAAGGAGAACTCATATCCGATCCTGTTTTACCAGAAACAGTTGAAATTCCCGATTACCTCCATGAAAAATCAAAACATCACAAGGATTAGTATGGAAACATTGAAGAATTTTTATATCCTCATTTTTCTTTTTATCCTCGCAGTTGGAGGGAAATACAACTCAGGAAATAGTCCTGATAACAGGGCGGAGCGAATGATTCAGCGTTTCATGAAATCAAATAAAATCCCTGGGCTTTCAGTCACGGTTGGAAGGAAAGGAGAAATTGTTTGGAGCAAAGGATTTGGCCTCGCTGATATTGAACAAAATATTCCAGCGACGCCCAAAACACGATTCAGAATTGGCAGTGTTTCCAAAACAGTCACCTCCGCCGCCGTTGGTCGACTGTTAGACCAAGGTAAATTAGACTTGGATGCACCGATACAAAAATATGTCCACACCTTTCCCGTAAAAAAATGGCCTATCACAACGCGACAAACGATGGGACATTTGGCAGGCATTCGCCATTACCGAGGACAAGAAATGCTCAGTAATATATTTTATCCCGATGTAGCCAGTGGATTAGAAATATTTAACGATGATACCCTCCTCCATGAGCCCGGTTCAAAGTTTCGTTATAGCAGTTACGGATGGAATTTGGTGAGTGCTGTAGTGGAAGGTGCCTCAGGGATTGGATTCCTTGCCTATATGGAAGATTCCGTTTTTACATCGCTTGGATTGGAAACTCTCATGGCAGAGCATCGTGATTCTACCCTCTCCCCTATTGCCTCATTCTATCATATTAAAAATGGAACACCAATTTTAGCACCCAAAGTTGATAATAGTTACAAATGGGCCGGTGGAGGATATGTGGGAACCTCTACTGATATGGTCAATTTTATTCATGGGTTGAATCATTCAACTTTTATATCTGATAATTCTTTAATGGAATTACAAAAACCATTGCACCTAAATAACGGTAAATCTACGAATTATGGATTGGGGTGGGTGACGCAAAAAGATTTTTGGCGGAATAAGATTGTGGGCCATTCCGGTGGTTCAACGGGAGGACGCGCTATGTTAATTCACTATCCTGAAGAGGATGTGACCGTTGCTATTTTAGTGAATTCAGGAGGCGGCGGAAATTTGAACAGGCTTGCACGGCGGATAGCAAATCGGTTTATTAAGTAGGGGACACCAATCTGCATCCCCTAAAGTTGAAATTAAAATGTATACGATATATTCACGAATGAATTCCGCGGTGCGCCGGGCCAGAAATATGCGTGATATCCATCCCACTCATATCCATAACCAAATGTAGAATAGAGTTTATCAAATATATTGTTGACCTTCACCATCGCTTCTAAACTGCCCCATTTATATTTGGCACCCACATCCCACAATCCATATGGATCAATCATACCTTCTTCAGTATTAGCATTATCCACGTACATGTGTCCAATACGTTTCCAGTGAACGAATAATAACAAATTTTTCCGAGGACGATAATTCGCCGACAGATTAAACAAGGTTGCCGGAATATTGGGTAAACTTTTTCCATTGGTGAAATAATTCATAACTAACGCGCCATTGGCAGAAAGACTCCAACGTGGATTAAATGTAAATGCTGCTTCCCACTCAAAACCCATGTGATCGGTAGAATCAGCAGAATAATAATCATATTCTCCTTCTTGTGCCACGTCAATATTCTTTAACTGTTCATTCAAATACTGAATGTGATATCCATTGATTCTTGCACGACCTTTACCAAATGTAAAGTCCATTCCCAATTCTAGATCAGTAATGACTTCTGCTGCTGCCATGACTGGTTTACTCCAGACATCATCCGCATTAATAATTTGGTTATTGGCCGGTTCTTTCTGTGCTTTGCCCCAATTCACAAAAACGTGCAAAGAGTCCCCAATTTCCCAAATCATGCCTACACGAGGATTGAAAAAATTCCAATCGGCTGAAAGATTATGACCAGCCGCGTGGCCAATGGTTTCCTGTTTAAGCGTCCAATGATGATTTTGATTTTGAAAATCAGCCATTATGGTGAATGGCTGATTTTCCGGATGCCAAACGAAATGGGCAAAACTGGTAATGGAATTCTTTTCCCCTACATAACGATAATAACGATACCAATCATCACCCATGGTCGCAGCCAAAGTTGCATTTGAAAATTGGGAAACTTCCCCAAAATGGTCCCCAGTATAAAACCGCATTTCTCCACCAATATCCACACGAAGTTCCTTGTTATTCCATGTAAGCGTTGGAACGACGCCGTAATAATTATTGTCAATCCATTTTCGGCGCAAAAGATCGCTGGACATACTTTGTTCCTGGGTATCGCTGTATTGATTATTAACATCCAAATTATATGAATAATAATCCCGACCGGATTTAGCCACTTCGTAATACCCTTTTCCCATAACGAGATAACTTATATTTCGAAAAAATAAATTTTCACGAATTCGGGTAGTAGTATTTAAAGAATAAATTTGTTGTAGGAAATCATCCGTATATGCTTTGTAACCGGCACGGCGTTTGGTTCGATCTTTGATATCAGTCATGTAGATGCCGTCCCAGAGGAGTTGGGTATTCTCATATCCAATATGAGCGCGGAATTTGTTGGTCATTTTTTTTCCACGGTGTTCCAACCCAAAAAACATACCCTTTTGTTTTGAATTATGATTTTCCCGATAGCCATCAGATTCAATCTGTGATACGCGAATGGTCATACTCAAATCCTCCCCTAAGTCCTTACCGGAACGATATCGAACGCTATATTTTTTTGTATTCCAATCTCCCGATCCAAATGATGTTTTAATCTCACGCTTATGGCTACCAATTTGAGTATTCACATTGATGGATCCGCCAAAAGCCGATGAACCGTAAAGGCTGTTTCCGATTCCCCTTTGGATTTGAACATCACTAGCATCAGCCAAAAGATTCCCATGATCTACCCAATACACTTGGTGGCTTTCATTATCATTTAAAGGGACGCCATCAATCATGACCCCAATCTTACTTTGGTCAAATCCACGAATAGAAACATAGGAATATCCTGTACCATTTCCACTTTCACTATAAGCCCAAACACCTGGCTCGGAAGCGAGAATCATAGGTACATCTTCCGCCGTAAAACGTGTTTCAATTTCTTTTGCCGTAAGATTGGAAAAAGATACAGGGGTGATTCCGGCCACGGCACGAGTTGCCTCAACCATAACTTCAGCCCCTTCTAAAATTGTTGGGACCATAAAAATCGTCATTTGATCCTTGGGAGTTGTGGTTATGGTTTTATATCCAATGAATGAGAAGATTATTTCATCAGCATTTTTTATGGAAAGGTCAAAGACCCCTCTATCATCAGTAATTGTTCCCGTTTTTCCGGAAACGATATTCACTCCCACGAGTGGCGTTTGAGATTCTCCATCTACAACAATTCCTTTTACCACAATAGTTTGTGAAAAAAGTTGAGACAGACTTAAGATTAAAAGTATAGAAAAAAGGCGTATGTGTTTCATAGTTTGATAATTCCTACGCTGGCATTATCCAGATCAGGTTTATGGGTATATTCTCAGCCGATTCGATCTGGTTCAAAACAGCACCCCAAACGAGTTGGGAAATTAATAATCATATCTTTAAGATTCCAAAGGATGGTTTTCCTCCACACTTGGAATTTTCATTGCAATTCCCCTATCTTCGTTACCATAATAAATGAGGAATATCTATGTCCAATAAACAATATCCAGAAATTACAGTTAAAGCATTCCTACTGGGAATTGTTCTATCCATGATCTTGGCAGGTGCCAATGCCTACCTCGGCCTCTTTGCAGGCATGACTGTTTCTGCCTCTATTCCCGCAGCAGTTATTTCAATGGGGGTTTTATCCCTCTTTAAAAAATCTAATATTTTAGAAAATAATATTGTGCAAACAGCCGCTTCTGCAGGTGAATCTTTAGCCGCCGGTGTTATTTTCACTATTCCTGCCTTAGTTCTGCTAGGATACTGGGATACATTTGATTATTGGGAAGTGGCGAAAATTGCCGCAATTGGTGGTGTAATCGGTGTTTTGTTCACGGTGCCATTGCGTCGAGCGCTCATCGTCACAGCGAAACTCAAATACCCAGAAGGTGTTGCTACAGCCGAAGTTCTACGAGCGGGTGATGAAGCTCGGAAAGGTGCTGCCGATGATGGATCCGGTGGGCTAAAAACAATCGGAATCGCCAGTTTAGTTGGCGGTGCAATGAAAGTCTGCCAGCAAGGGTTCGCCATGTGGCACGCCGAAATGGCCGGAGCGGCAGCCGTAGGAAAATCCATCTTTGGTATTGGAACCGATTTATCCCCAGCCTTGATTTCTGTAGGCTATATTGTCGGTAGAAATATTGGAATTCTGGTTGTTGCCGGTGGATTAATATCCTGGGCAGTGGCTATTCCAATTTATTCTGCAATAATGGGATTTGAAGGCGATGCACTCGATTCAGCATGGGATATTTGGAATTCCAAGATTCGTTACCTAGGTGTTGGTGCCATGGTTGTTGGTGGCGTTTGGTCATTGATTAAATTATTCAAACCTTTGGTTGAAGGAATTAAAGCGAGTCTTAATGCAGTAAAAAACAGAACTGACGACTCAGATGTTCCTTTAGAAGAACAGGATATGTCTATCAAATATGTGGGTATTGCTCTTTTAGCTTTACTCGTCCCAGTCTTTTTACTTTATTTGGATATTATCGGCTCAGTAGGAATCGCCGCTTTATTAGCAGTCGTTATGATGGTCTTTGGGTTTTTATTCTCAGCAGTGGCTGCCTATATGGCTGGTGTGGTTGGGTCATCTAATAATCCTATTTCGGGTGTGACGATTGCAACAATACTATTTGCCTCCCTACTTCTGTTGGCCCTTCTCGGTACAGGTTCTGGTGTGGGAGCGGCCAGCGCTATTATGGTTGGAGCCGTAGTTTGCTGTGCCGCCGCCATTGGAGGCGACAATCTTCAAGATTTGAAAGCGGGTCATATTCTCGGTGCGACGCCATGGAAACAGCAGGTTATGCAAATTGTCGGTACACTTGCTGCGGCCGTCGTCCTTGGTTTGGTTTTGGATATCCTCCACACCGCTTATACCATTGGATCACCCACTCTTTCAGCGCCTCAAGCAACATTAATGAAATCAGTTGCTGACGGTGTTTTTACCGGTGACTTGCCCTGGACCTTTGTTTACATTGGCGGAATCATTGCCATTATCCTGATATTAATTGACCTTCGGCAAGAAAAGATCGGCTCCGATTTCCGCGTCCCGGTTTTGGCCGTTGCAGTGGGCATCTATTTACCAATCACATTAACGGTCCCCATATTTTTAGGTGGCATGATCAATCATCTCGGTAAAAAAGCCGGTGGATCCAAAGCATCAGAGAAAAAAGGTCTCCTCATGGCATCGGGATTAATTACTGGAGAAGCCCTAATGGGCATCCTAGTTGCAGTACCTATTTTTATTACCGGTCAAAAATACTGGTGGCCGAATTTTGAAGGTCTTGAATTAATGGGCCCGGCTCTCTTCATTGGGGTAATATACTGGCTCTATAAATCCGTATCGAAAAAATAGTTACATGAAAATTTCAGACGCCCTCCTGAAGAAGCTTCCGAAAGTAGAGCTTCATTGTCATTTGGATGGCAGTCTGAGAATCGAATCTATTATTGATCTGGCGCAGCGGCACAATGTGTCGCTGCCTAGTTCAAATGCCTCCGATCTAAAACAAATACTCGCCATTGGAAAAAAGCGTGGTTCTCTTGAAGAATACATTGCCCGCTTCGATATTACTCTCAGCGTAATGCAAACGCCCGATGCACTCAAACGAATCGCCTATGAATTGATCGAAGATGTGGCCGCAGAAAATGTCCGTTACATCGAAGTGCGTTATTCACCAATTCAACATACATCCAAAGGAATGACTCTCGAAGATGCGGTCATTTCTGTTCGCGATGGACTGAAAAAAGGTGAGAAGGATTTTGGTGTAAAGTCAGGAATTATCATTTGTGGCATAAGACATATCTCACCACAATCGTCCCTCAAACTTGCAGACCTTTGCGTTCGCTTTAAGAACAAGGGTGTGGTTGGATTCGACTTGGCTGGTGCAGAGGAAAATTTCCCAGCCAAAGATCACCGAGAAGCATTTTATATGATTCTAAATCATAATATTAACGCTACCATTCATGCGGGAGAAGCCTTTGGACCGGCATCAATTCATCAGGCTATTCATTACTGTGGCGCTCACCGGATTGGTCACGGCACACGCTTGAAAGAGAATAAGGATCTGATGAATTATGTGAATGATCACCGTATCACTATGGAAATTTGTCTTACATCCAACTGGCACACTTATTCCGTACGGTCCTTAAAAAATCATCCTATGAGATTTTATTACGATCAAGGCATTCGCGTTACATTAAATACGGATAATCGCTTAATGTCTGATACAACACTCACGAAAGAATTTGGTTTAGCCCGAGATCTTTTTGGATTCACCCTCCATGATTTTAGAGAAGTAACCATTATCGCCATGAAGGCAGCTTTCTTATCTCATGTTGTCAGAAAAGAAATGATTAAAAATATTGCAGAAGAATTTGAAACTGATTTCGGCATTATGCCGGAATACATCGAACAAAAATAGAAGGGGAAATCAGTATGTTTAATAAAAACCTTCCCAAAAGTATCAAACCGGAAAGTTTAATGATGTCCTATGGATATCAATCCGAATGGTCAGAAGGCGCTGTAAAATGTCCCATCTTTCAGACATCTACATTTGCCTTTAGATCAGCGGAAGAAGGCAAAGCATTTTTTGAAGTGGCGTATGGTCTGCGGGAAAAAAACCCTGATGAAAATATGGGCCTCATCTATAGCCGCCTCAATAACCCCGACTTAGAAATTCTTGAAAATCGTCTTTGCCTCTGGGATAAAGCAGAAGCATGTGCTGTATTTGAAAGTGGTATGTCAGCCATCTCAACTGTTTTATTGGAATATCTAAAACCGGGAGATCTTCTTATCTACAGTAAACCGATATATGGCGGTTCGGATCATTTTATAAATCACTTTCTTACCAAATACGGAATTACAGTTCTGGGCATTCATGCAGACAATACAAAAGATGAAATTGTACAAAAGATAAATACTTCTGGATTGAGCGATCGATTGGGTGTCATTTATATGGAAACGCCTGCGAATCCCACCAACGCTCTCATGGATATTGCCATGTGCAGGGAGGTCGCTGATCAATTTTCGACACATGACCACCCTGTACAAATCGCTGTGGATAACACTTATATGGGACCATTATGGTCGCAACCACTAGCGCATGGGGCAAACATGGTTATCTATTCTGCCACCAAATATATTGGCGGACATAGCGATCTAATTGCTGGTGCTGTTCTTGGATCCAATGAAGTTATTCAGCGCATTAAAGGGTTACGCACTTTTTTAGGAAATATGACCGGGCCATGGACAGGTTGGCTACTTATGCGCAGTTTGGAAACACTAAAAGCGCGAATGGAAATTCAATTGAAAAATGCGACAATAGTTGCAGAATATTTAGACAATCATGATCAGGTTGAAAAAGTATATTATCTTGGATTTATCCCCGAAGGAACTCGCCAATTCGAGATCTACAAAAAACAATATTCATCTCCCGGTGCTATGCTCAGTTTTGACGTCATCGGCGGCGAAGCGGAAGCGTTTAATGTACTAAACAATTTAAAACTGATCCAGCTAGCCGTAAGTCTAGGCGGTACGGAATCTTTGGCTGAACACCCCTATACCATGACCCATGCCGATGTTTCCGTTGATCAAAAACAAGCCATGGGAATTACCGAAAAAATGATTCGACTATCTGTTGGTGTAGAAAATTCAGATGATATTATTTGGGATTTAGAACAGGCTCTATCCCAAGCTTAGCGATTCATCTTTTTCTTAGCTTTTTCCATTAGATTGTGTGTCCATCGTTTCACAGGTGGAAATACACTACCCAATAACATTAATCCAGGGATACCAAACATCCAGCCCTGGAAAATGGGTATTAATCCGCCAATAAGGCCGATGATAACTAATATGATGCCCACGATAACTTTGATGGTTTTTACAATTGGGTTCATTCTCGAATCACAGCAACTTTTTCAAATGAAGATGTACCTTTATTATCATAAATGGCAATAAGATAAACACCGGTTCCTACAAATTTTCCTGAATCGTCCCGTCCATTCCAGAAGGCTTGATCACCTTTAACATCCGAATTATTAATTGTCCTTAAAACATTACCGTTTAAGGTCATGATTTTAATTGAACTATTATCTTTCAATCCATTTACTGTCATTGGTTTTGAACTGGGAATACGAAAAGGGCTAGGGAAAATTTCTACCGCATTATAAGATTTATTTTCTTCAGAAAATGGAATACGAATTACACTGACGCCCTTATCTGTGGCGATGTAAGCCAGTCCTTCTTCCGAATCAAAAGTCACATCATTCACATGGTTCGACAGAAGATTGCTGTTAAATGTATTCAACCCATTGATATCAGGCCAGTATTCGCCATTTTCAGTCACAACATGAATACCATTGGATTGTGATGTGACCCATACATTTCCTCTCGGATCGAACCGTATTCGAGAATATTCATTAAATGCCACGCTGGGGAAATATGGATATATTTCGCCATTATTCGCAGTGGGACCAGTTTGACTCACAGGATTATTCTCCGATACTTGCAAATCTTTATGAATTAAACCGATGGGCGTCAGGAGCCAAAGTCGGTTTTTTTCAGAAACATTAATAGCCAAAGGGGTACGTTTGATCAAACCTGGATCAACTTCTACCTTCGCCCAAGTCTCGCCAGTTGGAGTCATCACATTGCCGGAATATTTATACATAACCAATCCAGAGGGAGACCCAATCCATATACGATTGAAATTATCCACCGAAATCGATTTGGAATCATTGGATAGTAATCCTCCACTTTCTTCAATTGAAAAATGGCGATATTGATCGCCATTAATTACGGACAGTGGCTTTTTGGTTATGTTAGCTGAAATTGCCCAAAGGTTATCCTTTTTATCAATGTAAATTCCCCCAACTTTATAAACGGGGTCAGTACCACTAGAATCTGGAACGAGCTTTGGATATGAAAGAATATCCGTATTGAGATAACCATTTATTAGACCAGTCTCCAAAATACCACCAGATTTAGACTGTCCCAAGCCTAGATAAACCATATCATTTACAATATTGATCCCCGAAAATAATTTACCCATATTATAATTAAGTGGAATAAGATTGATTATACTTCCAAATCCGATTGGGACAGATTCAGTGGAACCGTTATACCAAGTATATCCCTGTTTTATGGATATGCCTTTTTCACCAGCCATAATCAAATAATCAGGCGTTAAGAAAATAACTTGAGGACTAGAAACGAGAGGTTCATTTCCGGCAATCTGAAATAAACTTAATCCGTTAAATATAGCAAACCCAATGTTTGTACCAATAATAGATATTGAACCGTTTATTTTAATTACAGAAAAGCGAAATCCCGGATCAGAAAATTGTTTTTCAAATACATCTGTCCCAATGTGATAAATTACAGAATCAGTAACAGCCATGAAGTCCAATTCACCTCGAACGGCGATGGATCGAATATTTAAAAAATCATTCTCATCAGTAACAAGGGGAATCAGAGTTTCATTTATTTTGGCGCTATAAATCGCTGAAGATGTAACTATGGCTAACTCTCCATCTTTTTGGTCTATGGCCATCACCGGAGATTCTATTACCGGAAAAGGGTTCGTCCAATAGATTGGATGTATTTTATGGGGATTGCCGGATATTAACCCTTTATCCGTTAAAAGAATGAGATCATCCCCGAATTTTACAATATCTTTAATTTGACCAATCTCATTCCTGCCGTAGAAATCACGGTAATAAACTTTCTCATTGGCGTGAATGAATTCCATTATACCCCATTCACCATCATTTTTTACAGCACCATAAACCATGTCCTTATAGGTGACAAAACCCGCCACAGATTCAATGTCCAGTTGAAACCAATCAACAATCATTCCCGTTGAATTATCCCACACTTGGACGCCCATTTCACTACCGATCCAGATCAATCCCCTGGGACCTCTATGAACGGTTTGCAAGTCAGTGTCTCCCAATCCGTGGTCTTTGGTATAACCTTTATAAGCACTGGAATTCTTATAGTAAATAGCCAGTCCGCCTCCAGTTGCCAGAATAATTTCGTCCCCAACTCCAATGATATCTCTGACCGCCAATGAGGATGTAATAGACTTCATTTCGCCTACACGTACTTGGGCAAACACCAATGACGCCACCAGAGAAAATGAAAATATTTTCCGCATCAAATCTTAAAAGGCGCCGGTATGAAACAGAGAATAAAAATGACCAAACAAATGTACCCAATTTGTTTATTTTGTTCCGAAAGAGGCGCGTTTATATCTTGGATGGGCGGATGTTTTGTGGAACGCATAAGAAAGAGAATAAGCAGTCCCCAAACTAGCCAATTCAGTGAAAGGAAACTCAGTGGAATGAGAGCCAACATTGCTACTTTAGCCACCAAATTTTGTTTATTCCCTAACATAGCGTAGGCCACATGGCCTCCATCCAATTGGCCGATGGGAAGTAGATTCAGCATAGTGACCAATAAACCGATCCAACCGGCGAATGCGATTGGATGAAGCATTATATCTTGCGTTTCCAACAATCCCGGATGTGTAATCCAAGTGAGGACTTTCATAAGTATCGAGTCGCCCAACATAAGTGCGCCTTGAATATTCATTTTTTCAACTACATCAGAAAGTAAGAGACCAATAATTAATGCAGGAACAGCAATCACAAAGCCGGCTATAGGGCCGGCGGCGCCAATCTGAAGTAGTGCATCCTTACGATAGATGGGTGACTTAATTTTAATAAAAGCACCGAAGGTACCGATTAAAAATAAAAATGGAGGCGCTGGAATAAAATATGGCAATGTTGCATCCACTTTATGCTTTTGGGCATAGTAATAATGGCCGAATTCGTGTGTCCCCAAGATCAACATTAATGTAATTGAAAAAGGAAGTCCTCTAAATATTTCGATTGGATTTTCCCAGATTCTAGCCCCTTCCATCATTGCTCCGGCCAGAAGTGTGGTAAAGACAGTCAGTAAAAATAAAACCCAGTGAATTCGTGGTATTTTGGGTATTCTAAGAATAACGGATTCTTTTGATTCTTTCACCTTTAAATAAATTTGTCCATCTTGATTTTTAATCGAAAAAATACAAGTTTCTTTTTTCAGGGTGGATTCCAATTCGCTTTGTGTTGAGCCATCCACCAATTTTCCCACTGCCAGCCATTCGCCTTCGTTAGAGCCAATTTGATTTGGACGAAAATGAGTCTCTAGTTCTTTAAGAATTTGATGGAATTGGGTTTCAGTCATGATTTATGAATAAACTATGAATAATAAATTACAACAATCGGGAGGGGATTCGGTTCAACAAAAGGTATGAAATGACGATGGTCAGGAATCATTTAATAACTTAGAATCGTAACAATTCGCTATGCTCATTGTTGCAATCCATAGAGAGTCAGTACTTTTTATTGGAATGCTTCTCTTGCTTTTCTTTCAGCAATTCGTGCATACCCCTGCTTTGCATATCCAAAGTAATCTGATTAATCCAATATTTAGTTTGTTCAACATATCGATCCACCACTTTTTTGGGTACTTGTTCTGCCTGCATATGAACAATAATCATAGCCGAAACAACAGGTACATAAACCATGAGTGGATCTTTATAAAATCGATCTAATTGTCGAATCGTTTCCCGCCGCGTTAAATAGTCGATACGGTCTCCGTATAAACTATCGGCAAATGTCTGCTCTTCACTCCAAGCTTTTAAATAAAAATAAAGACGGCCATCAAGAATGCCACTGAGATAAGCGGATTTAATTCGGGAGGACATTTCAGGATTTCCATCCACGCGAGCAGAGACATTGGCCCAATCGGTCCCATCCCAAAGAAGTTTGTTTTGCTTCTCCAAAATCTGACCAAATAAACAGGCAGAAGCAATTATTATTGAAAGGGTAATTTTCATCGAATGTAAATAGTTTTAATATTCACGAATTCCAATATACCATAAGATGAGAGTTCATTACCATAGCCAGATTCCTTTACACCGCCGAAAGGTAAACGTGGATCTGAACGGACAAAATCATTCACAAATGCGGCGCCAACTTCCAGTTTGGTTTCAGCAATTCTCCGTCCTTTTTCAATATCAGATGTAAATACAGCCGCTCCCAAACCGAATGGTGTTTTGTTAGCTAATTCTATTGCTTCTTCCTCATCTTTCACAGTAATAATGGATGCTACAGGCCCGAATAATTCCTCATCAAAGGCTGCCATCCCCGCCGATACATTTGTTAAAACTGTAATAGGATAATAAGCACTATTTCCCATATTCGGGATTTCACTTTCGTATAATATCTTGGCACCTGACTCTAAACTGGTTTTCACTTGAGATTTCAATTCCTCCCGCGCTGCGATACTCACCATAGGGCCTACTGTAGTCTCATCAGCGAATGGATCACCCACCACTTGGTTTTTCATGGCAGCAACTATTTTATCCTCAAATTCAGATTGAATGGATGCATCAACTATAAACCGTTTCGCTGCAATACAGCTTTGTCCTGTATTCAACAGTCTCCCAGTTACACAAGCTTCAACTGCTTGATTTAAATCGGCATCTTTCAGAACCACGTAAGGATCGCTACCTCCCAACTCTAGTACAGTTTTTTTCAGAACTGACCCTGCTTTTTGCGCCACCGCTATTCCTGCCGGTGTACTTCCGGTGAGTGAAATCGCTTTCACCAATGGATTTTCGATAACTTCGCCCACTTTGGATGATCCAATGGTGAGATTCCGAAATACATTTGGGGGAAACCCAGCTTCCAAAAATAAGCCCTCAATGGCGTCGGCACATCCTTGCACAATTGAGGCATGTTTTAATACAGCCACATTTCCGGAAATCATGGCCGGTGCGGCGAAACGAAATACCTGCCAAAACGGAAAATTCCACGGCATTACTGCTAAAACAACACCCAACGGTTGGAAGGTTACATAGCTTTCACTTGCATCCGTTTTTATATGTTTATCTTTTAAAAATGCAGGACCATTATCAGCATAATATTCACAACAAAGAGCGGACTTTTCCGCTTCAACTTTTCCTTGAACCAATGGTTTTCCCATTTCGAGTGCCATAATTAGGGCTAATTCATTTTGACGCAATCGCAAGATTTCTGCTAAATTTCGGAAGTATTGGCATCTTTCTTTTATATCCAGATTTCGCCATTCGGTAAATGCTTCATTGACTTCATTTAAAACTCTAGAAATTTCATTTGAGGTCAATTCTGGGTATGAGCCCACCACATCACCATTTACCGGGTTGGTTGAAATAAGATCAGCCACAATTAATTCTATTATTGATCCATAGAAAAATTAAATATGCGAAACCAAAATGAGCCAAAGCAACAAATTCTCCTGATAAAATATACCAAGGCCAAGAACCCATATAATCCAATAGGGACCCCATGGGTGGCTTCCCCATGATCCAGAAATAATTGGCATCCAAAATGGTATTGGCGAAAAAAGCCACTGCTAAAAATATATTCAACCCAATAAAAGCTTTTTTTAAGCTATTTAAAGTTGGTCTCATCTCATAAACAACAACGGCATAAACCAGTGCCACCACCATCAAGTTATGACCAATGAAGAACCGGAAATAATGAAAATGGGGGAAATTTTGGATAATATCAGGTGTAACCATTCCTTGAAAAACGCCTGACAATCCCCAAAAATAGAGCACTTCAAAAATTCTGAAATTTCGTTGAATCATGACTAATGGCATAAGCAGGTTTGCCAACCGGCACAGGTGAATCGGTAGATGCAATGTTACATCAAATGATCCTGCAAAAATTTCTAGTAGAACCCAAACAGGATAGTTGATGCCAATGAGAACGCCTAGAATAAGCCCAACTCGATTTTGTTGATATTGATTTAAATGGTTTTTGGCAAACCATGGGAGCCATATTACGAGAAATAAAAATAAAAAAATGGCCGCCCAATGGGACGGCCCGAATAAATCAAACGAATCGTAGCTATTTAAATATTCAGCTACGGTTAATCGCATGATAAGTTTTACTCACCTTTTTTACGACTGCGTTTCTGGCCCCCGCCAATTTTTTGAAGTTGAACCATTGCCCCTAAGAGGGAAAATATAGCTAACATCCAGATTTGATTGAATGGACTCCCAACTGACCGTTCCATCCATCCGTAAACGAATAAACCAATCGCCACAGCAATCAGGATAAACCCAATTCCCAGACGAATTTTGTCAGTCAAGAAACCGCTCATGCTTTAGCTTTTGTAGCTTTAGTTTTTTTTACCGACGTAGCAACTTTAGTTGTGGCTTTTTTGACTGTTGTCTTTTTTGCCTTTGTTGCTACTTTCTTTGCGGCTGGTTTTTTTGCCGCTACTTTTTTGGCCGGTGCTTTTTTAGTTTTTGCGGCTGCTTTGGCCGGTACTTTAGCTTCTTTCTTTGGTGATGCTTTACTTTCCTTCTTTTGACCAACAGCAATGGATGCCAACCTTAGGCCCTTCAAACGCTCCTGGTTTCTTCTATGTTTCCTTGCAACTAACTTTTGTTTCTTATTCATGATACTTCCTTTAATGTTTAAATATTTAGTAGGAATGCCCATCTACGTCCCATTAAAACTTTGAGGGGCAAACTCAATCTGCTTCCACCTTGCAACGACGGAAAGGGAATCTTCTATCCTTTGCGGGAACGCGTGAGAATCGAACTCACCTCCTACTTTATCAGCAGGACAACGGTGTTGAAGACCGCGAGGGGCACCAGCCTCCTAATCATTCCCATATATTCGTCAAACTCGGTTATTCGGGGCTGTTTATGACCCGGAAATCTAATCCAAATTTCTTTTTCAATTTCTGTCCAATTTTATCTGCAGAATATTTTGTTTTATATCGAACAATTCGAACAGCGTGCAGTCTTTTTCCATTTGAATTCACTGTATGAACTTCCGTAGCATACCCATGACCTTGAATCTGTTTTTTTAATCTGTTCGCATTTTCATATTTACCAAAAGCACCAACTTGAATCACCCACGGTTTAGATACAGATCTTGGAATAACAATTTTACGTGCTGCTTTGGCGGATTTAATTTTTTTGCTAATTGAATTGGGATCTAACTTTACGAGTCGAGCCTCCCGCGCCGAACTGTCCAATCCTTTAATACCATATTGAGAAAAATTTAAACTAGGGTATAGTTGCTTAATGATTCGAAGGGAAGCCTTGGCAGAGTCTTCTTGTCCTGTAGCAAAATAGGAGTTCACCATAAGATCCATGGCACGTTGACGGTGATCTCCTTGGGGATATTTGTACAGCACCGTTTTAAACTGGACACCTGCTTGGGAGTATAATCCACGGGAAAATAAATATTCGCCAATCTTCATTTCGGATTTTGCAGCAAATTCTGATTCGGGAAACTTTTTTACGATAGATTGAAATTGTGCTAAAGATGAATCACCATTTTCAGTCACCATCGCCTCAAGAAAAAAAATGCCTGCTTCATCGGGGTAACGGGAGAGCAATTCGGATAAATTTTCTTTCACCTCATCCATTCTGCCCTTTTCTAGGAGAGTTAGATACAGATCAATATTTTGAGCAAAAAGTTGTCCTCCCCAAAGGATCGCAAAGATTGGAAGCCAACGCTTCATCATTTTTCATTAGAACTGGTTAATAATTGAATTATCTCATCAATCTGGTTGGACAATTCGTGGGGCTTGGAAATATGAAGGGATAACTTCAATTTCATGAGCCTCCCATGAACAGATCCTTTATTCTTTGAAAGGGCATCTTCAACTAGATTAAGAGCACTATTATGTTCACCCTTTTCTTCTAGCACATTAGCCAATTTGGCTAACGCATTCAAATTTGACGGATCTTTTTCAAGAATGCGTTCATAGAATTTTTCCACTTCACTGAAGCGGCCAAGATCAAATAATGCGGACTCAATTTTGGTATATACTACGCGACCTTCTTCCGGTGTAAATAAAGCATAACTTTCCCAATTTTCGATCGCCTTCACCAATTCCCTGTTTTCTGCAAAAAGATCGCCGAGCCTGAGATAGGGTAGTCCAAATTCAGGCGCCGTTTTGATGGCTTTTAAAAATTGCGCTTCTGCTTCCTTCTTATGTCCTTTTTCTAATTTGTCCATTCCTTGATATACCAAGAATCGAGCAATCTGGTTTGGGTCCTGGGATTGTTTCAACTTCTGAATCGATTTGGTAATCTGAGTTGCTTTATCCCATTCCCGCTGATTTTCAAATATTTTAAGTAAAAAATGATTCGCCCATAAATTTTTTCGATCCAGTTTTAATACCAATTCTGCTTCTCGCCGGGCTTTATTCAAATAATCCATCTGTTCAAAATCCAACGCTAAAGATTGATGAATATCCCTGCGGATATCATTGGATAAATTTGGACGAACAGTCAATGACTGATGAATTTTTACTGCTGCCTGGGTATGGCCTTCTTCCCGTAGGATATCTCCCATTTGAAGATAGGCGTTAATATGATTGGTATCCTGCTTAACCACATCCCTAAGATGGTTAAGGGCTGTGCGCGTATCACCCCGCACCATTGCATTTAATGCATGGGTATAAATAGATTCAGTGCGTTTTTGCTTTTTGGGGCGGTAATAATAAAATGTAAATCCGCCTGCCAGTATCAGCACAACGGCAGCCAGTATAATCCAATTCAAAATTAGATATCTCCATCTTCCGTATCATATATTCCTTCATCAATGGCCACATTACGAAGGTCATTTAGCTCATCTGATAGACGACGATTCTTCGTTTTTAACGATCGCAATTCTGATTTTCCGGACAGAATATTTGTCAATGCAACGCCATAACCTATTAACATACCGACGGTAAGGGCTCCCAGCATTACCACAGCAACTTGTACATTTTCATACTGGGCAAAGATCAAATCGACAGAAATAATATTTGTATTCTGCATCAAGAAGTAAAGAACAATTATCATCACGACCAATCCTGCAAATATTTTAACCATCTTCATCAGGCTGCCTCCATTTCATGGATTTGAACTATTTCGCCACGAAGGGTAATTCCCTTCGCATCATTAATTTTTACGGGAACAATATCTTTAATCTGGGCATCGCCCTTGTTAAAGATTACCCACTTATTAGAATCGGTTCGGCCTGCCCATTGATCGGCCGAGCGTTTACTTTCTTTTTCGACTAAAACCAATTCTACCCGTCCCACAAATTCTTTATTCCGCAGTAAAGTATGTTGTTTTTGTGTTTCTATCACCCGTTCCAAACGATATTGTTTTTCCGGTTCGGGAACATGATCTTCAAATTCTGCTGCTTTTGTTCCCGGCCGAGAAGAATATTTGAATGTATAAGCAGAATCAAATTTCACTGTTTCCATCACGTCCAAAGTTTCCTGGAATTCAATCTCATTCTCACCGGGAAATCCCACAATAAGATCAGTAGAAATGCCTGCATTTGGTAATGTTTTTCGAATTTTATCGGCAAGTGAAACAAATTCTTCTTTGGAATATGTACGATTCATCCTTTTTAAAACATGGTCATTTCCAGCCTGCAAAGGTAAGTGAACGTAGTTGCAAATATTATCATGCATGGCCATTACATCCAGAACTTCTTGGGTCATATCCTGTGGATGGGGCGAGGTATAGCGAATGCGTTTTAAACCAGGTATTTGGGCCACGGCATCTAACAATTGGTGAAATTCCTTACCATCGTGATTGTATGAATTTACATTTTGCCCCAATAGGGTAACTTCAACAAATCCATCGGACACTGCCCGGGCCGTTTCCTTTACTATGCCTTCCACACTGCGGGATCGCTCCCTCCCTCGGGTGAATGGTACAATACAAAAAGTGCAAAATTTATCGCATCCACGCATAATGGATATCCACGCATTGATCCCTTCATGGCGGCTGGGGAACATATCATCATACACTTCAAAACGGGACAGTTTGGTATCCACCAAATGGGTAGAAACGCTACTTCTTTCTCGAATCATTTCTGGTAGGCGACGATAGGAGTCGGGGCCCAAGACAATATCCACATAGGGTTTCGATTCTAAAATGTCTTCTTTCAAATTCTGGGCCATGCAACCAAGAACTCCAATAATCGTACTAGGGTTTTTCCGTTTAATCTGGTGATAAAAACCCAATCGGGAATGCACCTTATCTTCAGCATGTTCCCTGATTGCACAGGTATTTACAAAAATAGCGTCAGCGCTGTGGATATCATTGGATTCCGTATAACCTTCTTGGGTAAGTAGTCCTGATACCAATTCAGAATCGGCCACATTCATTTGGCAACCGAATGTTTCTATGAAGTAAGATTTACTCATGGGATGATCGTGAAAATTACTGAGAGAGGTGTAGAGGAAAAAAGGCTTACTTCAAGTGGCCCGAGAAAAAATAATCCATGGGATTTTGTGGCGCACCGTACTGGTGAACTTCATAATGGAGGTGGGGGCCAGCTGAACGACCCGTATTCCCCGAGGTAGCAATCAATTCACCGCGCTTCAACTCTTGGCCACGTTTCACCTTGATATTGGATAAATGGGCATAAATTGTACGATAACCATTGCCATGGTCGATCTTAATCACTTTACCATAGCCCCCTTGATTTCCAGCAAAACGGACTTTACCTTGGGCCGGGGTATATACTTTGGTACCTGTATTCACAGCGAAATCTTGTCCGTAATGATAGCGCACTTTATCAGTAAATGGATCTTCCCTGTATCCAAATCCGGATCCGAGATATCCCTCTTGAACTGGGCGGATCGAAGGAATAATTTTTAAATTATCTGAATTATCCCGGACTTTATTGTATAAAGAATTATAACTTTTTAACTCAAGCTTTACTTTTCGTGATAATGTTTCCACATTCATTTCAATCTCTGAAATTCTGGAAGTAACCTCAGGAGCAATATCATTAACATTGGTTTTTCGGATGACAGCACCACCAACACCCATCTTTCGGACATCTTGATCAATCTGAGGTAAACCAGCATACGTCCGAATGGCTTGGTCTTTTTTCTCAATAGTACCCATCTTTCCAGAAACATCTTCTAATTGTGTTTGAAGTGTAACAAGTGTTTCCGTTAATTGGTGGTAGTTGGCCCGTAAATCTTTTAATTTTGCTTTATAAAGTATACCAGTAAGTGCATCGGCACTAAGGAAGAGACCGATGGATACAAACACAACAGCAATTCCCGCAATTGTCAATAATCTCTGACGGGAGAAGTTGTACTGGTGTACGTCCGAATCACGTTCGGATACAATGATATAGTTATGATATTTATTGGTTTTTTTATGACGAAACATGATTTATTCGCCTCTATTAATCGTGGAATTTACAAAAGTGTTCATGAAACAGCCAAATTGATCATTTCAGCTATATTTTCAGTAAATGGGATCGGGTACTGTGACGCAGACGTTGCAATGCCCTTTATTTCCTAGAAAAGTTGAGTGGGGCATTCTTTTGACTAGTGAAAGTAGATGAAGGCAATTGAATTATTCATTCTCGGGTTTTGATACAACTTCCCCTTCTTCAGATGATTCAACAGTGGCTGGCTCCACATCGACTGCTTCCGAAACGATTACATCCTGTATATCGTACTCATCTTTAATTCTTTCAATTTCATTATTTTTACCGGTGATTACAGCAGAAATACTCTCTATCTTTTCCACATGGGTAAAGAATTCTGCATTCCCGGTAAAATTCACCATATTATCATTCTTGGCCTGACCGTATACTAATTTTCCCAACGCTTCCCGTTCCCGGCGTCGATTACGCTCCAGTTGATGAATTTCCAATTTTATTTTACTAATCTTGGTTAACTCTTCTGTTTTTGCAACGGCAACCTTGCTCACCTCTTCCGCTTTTTCAATAGCGGCGTTGCTCCAATCTTTCATGTTTTCTTTTAAATCAGTCCATAATTTTGACATAATCCCCTCGCTTTCACGTTATAATGATATCGGAATTTGAATGATTAATCTTTTTTCAACAACATATTTACGATATAAAATATACCCGATCCAATAATAAGTGCGTTTAATTCTAGCATAACATTATTATCACGGATTCCCCAGACGAGTCCCGAGATTAAAATGATCATGGCAAAAACTTGAATGCTTCTAAGTAGGATGTATTTCATATCGGTGCCCGATGTTTATCCAACGCAAAATATTTTTAAAGTTCCATGCATATGCACCGGACAATATAGATAATGGATCGGAAGATTCAGAAAACTTTTTCGCAAACTCAGCCATCTGCCGATCGTTCAACCTTTCATACAGGATGCGATTCACAAATGATAAGCGCCGTTTCCGATTCAATTCTTTTAATAAAATTTTTGCTTCTTTTTTCTTCCCCAAAATGGATAATGCCGCTGCCCGACCTGACATCATGGACATGCGAATACCAAAACCGAATAAATAATCCTGGAAACCCCCTGCTTCACCGATTTGATATGGATTTCTCCACTGGCCAAATGGTAATGAAAAACTACCTCGACTTCCAAATGACTCACCAACATTTATAGAAATACCCTTTGTATCAAAATATTCTCGCGTATTATTAATGGGGTTTACATTTGAATTCTTTGGTTTCTTATAGGCTGTAGCCAATGTCCCTTTACCATCGATTATAATAAGATAAGCATAACCTTTCGGTGCATATTCGTGCCCTAAAAGCAAATGGACTTGATCTTTCAATTCAGTTTGAAAATTAATACCCTGAATATAAGCAGCCGCTTTTTTTGATCCGGTGGCATTGATGTGACAATTCTCTGGTGCTTTTTTCCCCAACTCAAATTGAACGCCCATTTTTTGGCATTGGTGAAATAATTGGTTATCAATATCATGGGGGTTAGCTCCGCGCCTTACCATATAAAAAAACGGTGAATTATTCTGAATTAAAAAGGGCGGTCGGTTTTGGGTATGAACGAAAAACTGCGAGACAGAGTGAGTCTTTATTTCCGTAAAATCAAATCCTGCTTCAATTAAAAAGGCCGGCATACTTTGGGGATAAATCCAATTTTCCAATCCTTCGAAATCACCATGACGGCCTGCGCCAATTTGTGATTCTTTTTCGTAAACAACAGGATTGTGTCCCGCCATCTTCAGTTGAATTGCTGCTGTAAGGCCCGCAATTCCACCTCCTGCAATTTCAATCGTTTTGTAAGGATGATCCATTCAAAGCAATCAACAATGAAGTTGTTGGACTGAAATAATCTCTGGTAAATCTCTTATTTGGGAAAGCACAGAATCGGGAACGGGATTATCTACCCGCACAACGGCAAATGCTTCGCCGTCATTCATTTCCCGGCTCAGAAGATATCCACCAATGTTAACTTTTGCTTCGCCTAACATTGTACCGACCTTCCCAATAACGCCCGGTACATCTTTGTTCCGTGCAAAAAGCATGGTTCCGTAAGGCGTCACTTCCATCTCGTATCCAAGGATATTTACCATGCGTATTCGATTTCCTTCAAATACACTGCCTGCAATTCGTGTCGGTTCAGATTCACCGGTTACGCGCGTTCGAATCAAATTGGTATAAGAACCACTATCATTCGTAAAACTGTGCTCAATACTAATACCCAACTCCACAGCCAGCGATTCAGCATTAATATAATTGACACGATCGGGAATTCGGTTCTTCAATAATCCTTTTAAGAATGCTAAAGCGGCCGGTTTTGCTTCGTCCATAGTACCGGAACATTCTACCTGGACACGCTTAATCACACCCGGGTTTAACTGCCCCTGGAGGATGCCCATTAGTTCCGCCAAATCCAAATTGATTTGAATCTCTTTCAGTTTAGCCATGTCAGAGATGGGCATATTTAAGGCATTGTTCAATTTCTCATGGAGTAAATAGTCGCGCACTTGTTCACATACTGCCATACTCACCCCTTCTTTAGCTTCCTTTGTGGATGCGCCAAGGTGAGGCGTTAATACAATATTCGGTGCATTAACCAATGGATTGGAATCATCCACAGGTTCAGATGTAAATACGTCAATGGCTGCCCCGGCGATTTTACCATCAACTAATGCTTTGGCTAAGCCTGCTTCATTGATGATACCACCTCGGGCCACATTTACGATACGTGCAGTAGATTTCATAGCTGACAAACGGGCATAGTCAAACAAATCACGGGTGGAATCGGTCAAAGGAACATGTACGGTGATATAATCTGAATTGGCTGTCAATTCATCCAAATCAACAATTGTTACTTCTTCAGGATTGAACATGTCCTGGTTCATGTAAGGATCGAATCCTAAAATTTTCATACCGAAGGAACGACAGCGCGTCATGACCTCACGGCCGATTTTACCCATTCCCACAATTCCCAAAGTTTTATGTCGGAGTTCTGTCCCAACCAAGGCATTACGGTTCCATTCACCATTTTTCATACCACTATCTCCGATGGAAATATTTCGCGAAAGGGTGAGCATGATTGCCACTGTATGTTCAGCGGCGGAAATGGTATTTACGTCAGGTGTATTCATGACAACCACACCGCGGCGGGTAGCGGCAGGAATGTCAATGTTATCCACACCTACACCGGCACGGCCGATCACTTGAAGGTTCTCAGCGCCATCTATCATTTCAGCTGTAATTTTTGTGCCACTACGGATTACCCAGCCATGGATATCTTTACAGGCTTCTGCTTTTTCTTCCGGCGTTCCTTCGGGCAATTGAACTACATCAAAATTAGCATCGGTGAGGACGGCCATACCGCTCTCAGTTATGGGATCAGATACGAGGATTTTCATTATCTAAATTAATCTTTCTCAACAATAGATTGGTAATAGGTTTCTAAAAAATAGTCTTTAGGAGAAACAACTCTTCCTGTTTCATAAATGTTTTTTGGGTTTTCAATATCTTTTTCCCATCGGTCAGGATTGGTCATAATGTAATGACGAATTCGATTCAAACTATCTTCATTTCGAATAATATGTTCATAATAATTGCGCTGGAATAATCTTTTGGTAAATGGTTCCCAATTTTGGGATTTCACTTTTCTAATATATTCATTGGTGACCATGGTTTTATACCATTGAACAATCGTCCCCAATGTTGGTTGCTCTCCTGTAACTGTTCCTTGTTCGGGCGGACCTATGTGTCTGCCCTTAATATTTTTTCTGGAGTTGTACTTCTGTGGGTTGACACATAGGTCAACCCCGACATCAACCCCGATATTATCTCCGGGCCGAGCCACCTTAATATCCGAAATATCTTTTAGAAAAATGATACCATGAATATGATTTGGCATAATACAAAGGCATCCAATTTAGTTGTAGGAAATATATTGGCAAGTTCCCGCCACTATTTTTCAACTATATTTTGTACTGGTTCTTTATCAAATAATATTTTTCTATTCTGTGTACATGCCGTAATAAAATATCAACCGGTATTGCTATAATCCCAATTTTTTAAACGAATAGATTGGCGATTTGGTAATTTACCCGTTTCTAAATCCTTACTTTACCCTTGATGAGCACGAATAAGATTCAGAGCCGAACCGGCTTTAAACCATTCAATCTGTGCTTCATTATAAGTGTGGTTGCATAAAATTTGATCAAATGAACCATCTGCGTGTTGGGCCCTAATGGTCAATGGGCATTCTTCAGAGAACCGATCAAGATCGACGAAATCAAACACATCGTCTTCTAATATTTTGTCATAATCGCTTTTATCTGCAAATGTCAGTGCCAACATGCCCTGCTTTTTTAAATTGGTTTCGTGGATTCGCGCAAAGGAGCGCACTAGCACAGCACGAACGCCGAGGAAGCGTGGTTCCATGGCAGCATGCTCACGGGATGACCCTTCACCATAGTTCTCGTCTCCAACAACGATAGTGGGTACTTGGTTAAATTTATAATCACGCTGTACATCAGGCACAGCGCCATATTCGCCATTCAGTTGGTTTTTCACAGAATTAGTTTTTTCATTAAAGAAGTTCAATGCACCGGTGAGCATATTATTCGAAATATTATCCAAATGTCCTCTTAATCGTAACCAAGGTCCCGCCATAGAAATATGGTCAGTTGTACATTTCCCTTTGGCTTTGATTAACAGTTTTGCACCGGTAATATTATTTCCATCCCAAGGTTCAAATGGCGTGAGAAATTGTAATCGTTCGGAAGTTGGATCAATAACCACATCAACATCACTACCATCATCCGCAGGTGCTTGGTATCCCAAGTCTTTCACAGCAAAGCCCTTTTCAGGTAGGTCAAAACCAGTGGGAATTTCTAACTTAATGGCTTCCCCCTTATCATTCGTGAGCGTATCTGTGATAGGATTAAATGTCAAATTTCCTGCAATGGCAATGGCTGTCACCAATTCAGGAGATCCAACAAAAGCATGTGTATTTGGGTTTCCATCAGCTCGTTTGGCAAAGTTCCGATTAAAGGAGTGAACAATTGTATTCTTTTCTTGCTTGTCTGCACCATCCCTAGACCACTGGCCGATACAAGGACCACAGGCATTGGCAAAAACACTCGCACCCAATTCATTAAATGTATCAATAAGCCCATCACGTTCGATGGTGTAACGTACTTGTTCAGACCCCGGCGTAATCGTGAATTTCGATTTAGTTTTTAATCCATGATCCACCGCTTGTTTCGCAATTGAAGCGGAACGAGAAATATCTTCATAGGATGAGTTGGTACATGAACCGATTAAGCCCACTTTCACATCAGTTGGCCAATCATTTTCTTCCGCTGCCTTAGCCATTTCAGAAATAGGTGTAGCCCGATCTGGCGTAAAAGGACCATTCAAATGGGGTTCCAGTTCTGATAAATTAATTTCAATTACTTGGTCGAAGTAGGATTCAGGATCAGCATAAACTTCAACGTCAGCTTTCAAATGTTCAGCAACACCATTGGCCAGTTCTGCTACTTCGGTACGGCCTGTAGCTCGAAGATAATTAGCCATATGTTCATCATAACCAAATATGGAAGTGGTGGCGCCAATTTCGGCGCCCATATTACAGATTGTCCCTTTTCCGGTACAGGACATTTTATCGGCACCTTCACCAAAATATTCCACAATAGCATCGGTTCCTCCTTTAACAGTAAGGATACCTGCGACTTTCAAGATTACATCTTTGGCTGAAGTCCAGCCACTCAATTCACCCGTAAGTTTTACACCAATTAACTTGGGGAATTTCAATTCCCATGGCATGCCCGCCATTACATCCACAGCATCGGCACCCCCAACACCTATGGCGACCATTCCCAATCCACCAGCATTTACCGTATGACTATCCGTTCCGATCATCATACCCCCGGGGAATGCATAATTTTCTAATACAACTTGATGGATAATCCCAGCGCCCGGTTTCCAAAACCCAACACCAAATTTAGTTGATACTGATTCGAGGAAATTATACACTTCACTATTTACATTCTTGGCCACATCCAAATCTGTTCCGGCGTTAACTTTTGCCTGAATCAAATGATCGCAATGAGTTGTGGATGGTACGGCAACTTTTTCCTTCCCCGCCATCATAAATTGGAGGAGTGCCATTTGAGCAGTGGCATCTTGCATAGCCACACGATCTGGATCAAAATCCACGTAAGATTCCCCCCGTTCATGGATTTCAGTTGCATCACCTTGAGAAAGATGGCTATATAGCACCTTTTCAGAGAGGGTTAATGGTTGTCCCATTACCTCTCGAGCAGTCGCAACCCGGCCCGGCAATCGGTCATAAACGGCTTTGATCATATTAAGGTCAAACACGGAAAATCCTTTCAAAATGTACGATTCATTACAAATATCAATAAATTTGTTAAGAAAAAGAGTGCCAAATTACATTGTACTATCGCCGGAAACAATTTCAATACATCTTAGAAAATTGGAATTGTAAAAAATATTATCTTAAAATTTGATTTTCTTCAAACTTCCAGAAATCTCCTGGCTTTATGATTTGAATGTGTTTATAGGATCCTAACACCAGTAAATCCTTATCACCTGTAATAATGCACTTGGCACTCCCCTGATCAGCTAATGCCAAAATATGATCATCATCAACATCACGACAAACTTGATTATCGGGTAATCTATATTTCATTTTTAATGAATATTCAGTTAAATGGTCCTTTGCCTGTTTCACATGCTTAGGATCAATTTTAAACTTTATAAGCAGAACTTCAGAAAATTCATTCATTATCCATTCAGAGGATAGAATCGTATAATTGGCTAAACAATGTTCATACAATTCTGTGCAGGAACCGCGAGCTATAAATGCAGCGATTAAGACATTTGTGTCTATAACAATATTCAAAGGTGATGATTAAGACACATTTTCAAAAACATCTTCATCCGTAAAAATGCCGGCCTGTTCTGCCTGAGGAATCATCTTTCCACGTAAATCTTGAAATGTATTCAACGCCAGATATTTTCTTAATGCATCCCGAACCACATCACTTCTGTTCAGATGTTCCTTTTTAACAATTTTATCTAAATCATCTTTAATTGATTTTGGCAAGCTGATAGTTACTGTTTCGCGCATCGTTTCTCCAATCGTTATATTTTGTATTACAATCTATTACAAAGGCAGGATAGAATCAATAATTTTATCGGAGTATAATTATAATAAGCCCCCCTCCATGTGGAATGATCATCCTTGATCGTCCATAATTTTCATCAACAAATTTAGTCGTGTAATTGGTCTAAAGATAAATCCAACGCTTTCGCAATTTGCGATAGGGTTTTTGGTTTATTTCTTGCTGCATTTTCAATTTGGGATAAAGCCGCTTGTGTAATTCCCATTCGTGTTGCTACCTCAACTTGTGAAAGATTCAAATATTTTCGCCAAGCAGCAATTAAACTTAAATTCTCACGAACAGTCATGGATACCACTTCATGTGGAATGGTAGGCTCTGGTTCAAAAAGGCGTAAAAATTTATTATATGGTACAACAGCAAATGCTGGTTTACCATCTTCTTCAATGATTTGGAAATCAATAGGTTCGTTCATCTCTTTTCTTCACCTCTTCTATTTTAAGGATTTTAAGTTTTTTGGCAACATCAAATAAAACCCGCCATCGCCCAACTCTTATTCGATAGCCATTTCTATTTTTAAGAGATTTTACCTGCTTACAATTTGGCCAGTTTACCAAAGTGTCAACAGCATCTAATATGGAAATTTTCGTTTTCTTTTCCGCAATCTTATTCAATTGCCTATACGCTTTGGGTTGCCACTCTATCTTATACATGCAATGAAATATAAGTTAAATATAAGCTATTAAACAACATCAAATATGTACAAAGTTTACAAATGCATTTTTTTAAAATCATACAATTAACCGCAGCCCAACTCTCCTAGAGTTTTTGAAATTATTAATACATGCCAAAAAATAAAAAAAGCCCCACTCCAATTATGAAGAAGGGTCTTTTTTGTCAGTGGATCGATTAATCGATCAGTTTATTTCAACAACACCTCCCTGTTACCAATTTGGATAACCATCCCTGGTTACCCATGACAAGCAGGATACTTGTCGAACTTTATTTCATCATTATCATTTTCTTTCTACAAATAAATTTCATTTAAGTTTGTTTAACTCATTTTCAAGATCATCAAAACTCTGACGAGCTTTAAATTCGTTAAAAAGTGCTTCCTTTTTTCTTGCTTCCTTAATCGCTTCTTGTCTTAGGGAGGACAATGGATACTCCACTAAAACATAAAACATGCCATCATCACCGATAACGGATTCCTTTATTGTACACCCGCTTAATGCGACTGATGAAACCTGTTTTGAGACATACTCGGTAAATTCCAAAACTTGTGCGTTTTCACCACCGCCAGACTCCTGCAAAAAATCTTTAATCATTGTTGATACTTTTACCTGAACAACAGATGCAATCTCGCTTCGTGCTCTGGCAGTCGCAGTTTGTCTTGCAAGCGATATGTTTTGTTTTTTTGCATTTCCAACACCATAGATAAAATCAGTATTGGATGGTGGATTAACAAAAAATCCCGGGATGCTTGTTTTGGTGCCGGCGCAACTCAAAATGAAAAAAAGGGTTGTGAAAGAAATTATTTGAAGTGATGTTTTATTTATGAAACTCATTTGATTGCCTCATTGTTTTTAGTGGTTGATTTATCATTAATTCCTCGAAATCAAATTTTTAATTAGGAATTATTATTTTTACAGACATTGAACCTGTACCTGCCCCTTTTTCTTTATCTTTATTAATCTTACTTACAGCATAGACTATTCCGCCGCCAAGAATGCCATATATTATTAATTTTCTGCTGGCTGATTTATTTTTTATTTTTTTCAGATTGTAGTTTTGTGTGATATTTGTGCCATTTTTCACACTAACAACATCAACTTTATCCTGATAGCCATCCTTTTTGACTACAATCCCATTAGGGCCATCTGAATCAATGTTAAATAAAAATGGGGTTGTACCAATTTTTCTTCCTGATAAGTATACTTGAGCTCCACTTGGATTTGATATAAACTTAATATTGTGCTCATTATAAGATTTAGGACCCGGATATTTTTTCAATAATTCATTATCCAAATCAGTATCTGCCATATAATTGTTCTTACCTATGGGGGATTCTTTAAAAGTGAATCCGTAGTCAAAAGCAAGAGAAACGCCCAAGTTCGGTTTTCCTGTACTGCTTTTTCTTTTATCAATAAAAATTTTTCCCAATATTCTTACTGAGTTAATGGAAACCTTGTCTTTTTTTGTCCCACTGAATTCACTAAACTGATCATCTTTGATTTCAGATACCTCTTTTACAATTTGTGAGTTCACATTAGCCATGAATAAATCATATAAACTTTCTGCCGATGATATATACTGTTCATTCATATTCACATTTTCTACACGATCGGTAAAGCGTGTTTCGGAAAAAATATAATTTTCTGAATAAATATGGGTGGTATATTTATTTTTTACCTTATTGAATTCTCCAGTTGTTGATTTTAATTCTATAGCTTTTGAAAGAGAATCTGCTGACAACCCTGTAATTTGAGTATAATACTCATCTATTTGCATTTGAGCACTATTTTTATTGATTTGACCCTTTTTAATTTCTTTTTGACGATCTTCAATGAAATTCTTGGCTTCTGCTCCAATCCTTTTAATGACACTTTCGGATTCAATATTTTTTGAGTTAGCAGACTGGTTCAGTGATCTAATTTCTCTAAACCGATCAATGTTATTTGCGATTTTTTTGGCTTCATCTGTTTTGGAAATATACGTTTCAATATTATATTTACTTGATGATATAGGTTTGTTTAATATTAAATTATTGTCAGTTTCAAACGGATAGACAGTTGTTAATCCGTATCGAATACGGTCGAATAGTAAACTGCCGTCAGCCTGTTCGAGAGGAATATCCTCAGATTCTAAACGGAAATTAACCTTTCCACTCAATAATATTTTTACTCTTTGTTCAGACAGAATTCCATTGTTTATTATCGATGCTGAAACCACCTTGAATCCTAACTCACTTTCTATGGCTTTCTTCGCAATTTGGTACTCCATCGCAGCATCAATGGCTTTTACATTACTACCATCATATCCATAATTAATTGATACGATAACAACTTGGAATGGCAGTTTTGTTAGTTCTTCTTCCACCTCCTCCTTTTTCTCGTCGATAACTTTTTGATTACTGGCAATACTGCTGTCTGAATCACTGATAATTTGTAATTGTGCTTTCAAAAGTGAGTGAGTCTCATTACTGATATCTTTTGCTTTAATAAAATTAATTTCAGCTATTTGCTTATTCGCACTTGCTCCATTCAGGTTGCTTCTCAAATCAATTTTTCTCGAATTATAGTCATATTTTTTATCTTCGTTTTCATTAGCCAGTTTTTCTTCTTCTTGTTCGATAATATCTTTTGTATATGTTTTTATTTGTTTTATTTCTGTTGAAATCACTTTTTTTATTTCCTGTGAGGATTTTCCACGAACATCAATCCAATCGGTCCCAATTTGCTGACTGATAAGCGCTGAAAATAATAGTGGGATTATGTAATATTTAATTTTCATTATTTAGTCAGAAGGTCTATGATACGAGAAATATCATCTATTTCAATTGACCTTGCAGCTTCCTTTATTTGATCTCGTTTCAGTTTTTTTGCTAATACATGTACCTCATATTGGGCAGTATTCTTGTCCATACTTGATTTAATCATTTCATATTCAGGAGACCTCACAACAGCATTCCCAATTTCAGTTATATGTTGGGTAACAGTTTCGTTATATCTTCCTTTTTGTTCCGAAGATTGTATCTCAAGTTTGCTTGTTATAAATACTTTCACATTTGTACTTAATTCTCCGAGAGCCGACGCACGGGCAATTTTTAATGCCGTTTGTTGACTGGGTGAAACTCCCTTTCCCAATCCGACAAAATATTCGGAGGAGTATTGATTAATCAGCTGCACTTCAGGGTTCATTTCCGGTTTTGAATTGTTGCTTCCAAGGAATGATGAGCAGCCTTGGGATGTAAGCCAGATAAATAGCGCCAATAACGGGATGAAGATGTTTCTAAACTTCAATTATTTTTTGTCAACTTTATACATATCGCCACTTCGGTAATGAATGCGAAAAGACCTTCTGCATTTTTTACATTGAACAGGTTGGCTTCCGCTACCTGTTGAAAATGATCGATTGTATGTTTCAGTTACTCCACATTGTGGACAGCTGACAGTTATTTTCTTTGCCAAACTATACCCTCTTTTGTTTGATTAAAGACTCTATTCCACTTTTTACCGCTAATAGGTCATTTCCTTCTTCATTTGTTATTTGTTTTCCTTTTAATTCATTATTTAAAAATTAGCTCAGTTTCTAAAGAGACCATTGAAACAACCCCTCGTAATTCAACGGTTAGGTCTTCGATAATTTTGAACCGACGGTTATTAAATACTTCAACAATGTCTTCTGTCAATTGAATCACCCACTATTCAATTAACAGGTTATCAATATAAACACTGCTGTAATCTGGACCTGAACCAACGAATTTTATATTTCCCGGCCCTGAACCACTAATTCGAAAAGAGGGGGTTCCTTTGCCGTAACCTGATTGACTCCACACTAAAGCATTGTCCCAAAATAACTCAAGTGTGCCCTTAGGTGAATAAACATAAAACCAAAATGATAAAGTCTGACCATCAGCAACATTTACATTTATATCCATAGTATTTATTCGTGAGTTAAATCCTGTATAATGCAATGCACAAGGCGGGTCTGAACAATTATTTGAATTCGATATTTTCCACCCATTATTTTGCCAATCATCAAGATTTGAGAAATCCTCATATAAAGCAATATTATTAATAGTGAAATCATTATCACTTTCATCAAAGACATTCGAATCGTTTGTGCTGGTAATTTTAATTCTGTAATCTCCATCTGATAGTATCGTTGTTGGAATTTTCCAAGAAAATACACCACTATTTTGATAGGTATCCTTCAGAGACATTAGTTTATTGTTATTTTGAAAAAGATCAATGTTAACGGGAATTCCTTCATGACTGCCATTCCACTCAATGTTTATTGTTTGATCTCCCTCAAATGTTTCACCACCGTTTGGACTTGATATTGCTATAGATTCATTGGCGATAGAAAAATTACTGAATTTTGGTTCAACAGTTTGATCCGCAACAATTAATACATTTTTTGATTCCTGATATAATGTGTATTTATCTTGATCTTGCAATTCTACCTTAACCGATTGATCCCCAACGGGTATATCATTTATTGTTGCTGAAGCAGATGCACCTGTCACATTAACATTTAGTGGAGTTAAATCAGCAACGGTAATCTTTACATTTGCTATTGATGAATTTGAACTCATTTTTTCAAAGACACTTTTTTTGCTATTATATTTTTCATATTGAGATGAAAATTTATTTTCAAATTCAATATAGAAACTAATGCTTCCATTGTTTTGATAATCGTCTTCGCAAAATATTGTGAAGATGACCAATAATATGATGAGATTTTTGATACAGGTATTACCCATGTTATTTACAAATATCCACAAATCACAATTCAGAAAATCTTACCCAATAAATAAGTAATGATTATTGATATGATAATGGAAAACAAAGGGAGTCTAAATGATAGTCTTGTTGGATCATGGGGGTGATACCAATAAAACCAAAACCTATTCCCAGCGGTGATTTCAACAAAATTATTTGTTTTCCCTAAACCAAGTCCAAAATAATCGTATTTGTGTAACCCACATACATCATTTTTTATACCGTGACTATTACCACTTTGGAGCAATCTGTAAAGGGATTGTTTTCCCATCGTGATTTTAACTACACCTCTTTTTGATGATTTATGTTTTGAATCTCCCAGATACTTCCCAAAGATTTCTTTGTATTTATTATTTTCCAGTAAAATTCGATCTTCGCATTGAAGAAATATATTTTGTGAGTCTATTTCTAAATCATATTTTTCATTTTCAGTATTAGCAAATTTATCCCTCTGAATAACTTTTTTAACTTTTAGTTTCATTCCATTATCATTTCAGCCATTTTGATTCTCTCCAATTTTTCTATAGCAAATTTATCAGGTTAATTAGTCTCAACCACTCTTACACTTTCATTACATTTCTTACATTTTGGTTATAAAAGTGTTTACGTGGGAATGTGTTCAAGTGTTTAAGTTAAAACGTGTTCGTATAACAAGAATTGCCATGGGAATGAATATGAGCAATATCAGTTGCTTCTTATAATACTCATGAGTAATATCAGATTATACAAATAATACTCATGGACCAAATTAGCAGATATATTACACCCTTTGTTCAAGAAGATTTAAAATCCAAAATGGTTTTTATTGGCGGACCTCGCCAAGTTGGAAAGACCACTTTGGCCTTATCCAATCTGTCTAAAGGCAGTCAGACGCATGCAGCATATCTTAACTGGGATAATGTTAAGAAACGATCTGCATTACTCAAAGGGGAACTGCCGCAAAATCAACCCTTGGTCATTTTTGATGAAATCCATAAATACGCTCAATGGCGGAACTTGGTAAAGGGTTTTTATGATACATTCAAAAATGATATTCAATTCTTAGTCACCGGTTCAGCACGATTAGATTATTATCGCAAAGGTGGCGATTCCTTACAAGGCCGATATTTTTATTATCGATTGCATCCCTTATCCTTATTGGAATTAAATCCAAATCCGACAAAAACTGATTTAGAATCATTGTTAAAGTTTGGCGGTTTTCCTGAACCATTCTTAAGGGGAGGGGAAACCTTCTGGCGACGGTGGCAACGGGAAAGACTTCAAAAAGTTATTTATGATGATATTCGTGATTTAGAGCATGTACGGGAAATCAGCCTAATGGAACTGCTGGCATCCGAACTTCCCAATCGAGTCGGCGCACCTTTATCTATTAGAAATTTGAGAATATTATTACAAATAGCGCCAGATACATGTGAGCGATGGGTATCTATTTTTGACCAGATGTATTATTCTTTCAGAATAGCACCCTACGGTGCGCCTAAAATCCGTGCAGTGAAAAAAGAACAAAAACTCTATTTATGGGATTGGTCAATTATTGAAGAAAAAGGGTACCGGTTTGAAAATCTTGTGGCTTGTCAATTATTGAAATATTGCCATTTTATTGAAGATACTGAAGGGTATAATATGGAATTGCGGTTTATTCGCGATACAGATAAACGAGAAGTAGATTTTGTAGTCCTTAAGGATAAAAAACCAATATTTGCCGTTGAAGCAAAAACCGGTGAAAAAAGTTTGAACCCTGCTATTCCCTATTTTAATGAACGTACCGATATTCCCAAATTTTACCAGGTTCATTTAGGGGAAAAGGATGTGTTGAAAGATGGTTTCCGTATTCTGCCTTTTACCACATTTTGCAAAGAATTGGAAATGCCGTAAATAACTTCGCATCATGCGAAAAAAATGGATGATTGAATGATTCCCACTGCTGGAATGAAATGATGAAGGAACTGAATCATTTCTTTGCAAACTTCCCGTAACGATTCGTGAACTCATCGTCGCAATCCATTTAATCCGCCTTGAGCACCCTTATCCCCTTCCCAAAAGCAACCATTTTATTCTGGTGAATGATTTCCTTTTCATAAGGAGAAATAACTTTTCGTATTGCACTCAAAGTTACGTTTAGGCTATTCACAAAACTTTCATCCTGCACCAAAGGCCAAAGAGATTGATGAATATCTTCATGGGATAATTTGTTTTCAGGAGAATTGGCCAACAACGCCAACAATTCAACAATTTGGTTGTGCCGTTCATTGCCGTTAAGATCAATTGTTTTCCCATCCACCCACAATTGAAATTCATCATCCAACTGAAGCGTAATGCCCTTCTTCAAACCACCATTACTTATGATTTTTCTCGTTGGTGCTATTGGTGTTTTATCCAAAATCGAAGATTGATTTCCTATTTTGGCAAATTGGTTTTGGCGCCAAATAAAAACGGAAAACCCGATTGTAGTAATTCCCACAACCAAAATAATCCACACCCATTTTGTTGCTGCATCTATTCGTTTTACTAACGGAGTTCCTACATATTGCGCCTTATTACCCAAAGGTAAATCAATCGTAAATATTTTCATTTCGCCAATGTGAAAGGTTGGAGTTGGTTTGAAATTCACCAATAATAATTTTTGGTTTTTATAATAGATGGATACCCAATTTAAACTATTGAAAGAACTAGTGATATCAATTTGTTTAAAATCCGGTTTATCCAAAGAACTTTGGAAAAAAATTAAAGAATCACCTAAATTATTTTCCAATTTACCATATAAATATATTTCATTTCGTTCCGGGATAAGTATTGATGCAATAGGTTTTAGACCTTGATGTGACACTTCCCAATCCCATATTTTTTCCAATGTATAAGAATCGGGGTTAAAACTCCATAAATCGTAAATATAGTTAAACCCTTTTTCTTGTTGCCCACTTTCATTTCCCCAACCGCCAAAAATCAAGATTGATTCATTTTCATCATCCCATGCAATTGCTAATGGTTGCCGGGGGGATAGATTCTCATTCCCAACGTTTTTTACTTTTAAGGTGTCCCACTTTTGATTGACTGCATCATATTTTTGAATGTGGTTTTTCAGTCGATAGTGACCATAGCCCCCAATTGTATAAAGGTCCCCATTCTTCGGGTCTATAATGGATCCGCTGCCATGGTACTGATCACTTGTGGTGACAGAATCATAATTTTCCCACTTCATATCATGGTCATTCCAAGTTGCAATTGGTCCATCACCGCCGGCATTATATCCCTTAATTTCATCATTATACTTATCAACGATTGGATTAAAATTTTTATGAATATGGTTCAAAAGGATATGCTCTTCACTCTCCCATGTTTCTGTATTAATTGTTATTAAACTGTCCTTCCACCATATCATGAGAACATCATTTTTGTTACGGGAGACCAAGCAGATTTCCCGAAAATCTCTATTTAGCGTGAAAGTTTCCACCCATTCATTATTTTCACTTTTCAACCATTGGCCGCCAATAAGCATGCCCGCTTCGTGTCCGAATTGTTCATAGATGAGATTTCCATTTCATTCCGTTAACGGCCAAACCCTGTTTGAAGATCCCTTCAATTCGATTGATCTCAGATTCATATTGGGTGAATCATTGCTCATTGGGGAAGTCCCAAAAATTAAATTGAGATTCACTTCATCTGGTAATATTGCTGCCGTTTCTTTTGATTCACCATCAAGTGACATAGAAATGATGTTATTAGTCAAATCCACACCAAGTTCGAAATGTTGCCACTTATCTTTATTTAATTCCTTCTTTGGTTTTCCAATCGTAATTGATTCTTTCCCAGAACTAAAGGACAATTCAAAATAACTTGTATCAGGATTCTTAAAATCCACATAAGTAAGTAAAAAGAATGATTCACCATTATGTTTTCCGGAAGTGATATATCCAAAGGGTGATGTTTTCCAAATGGCAAAATCAAATGAAAGTGTAAATTGATCTTCCAAAGGAATAGAAGCGTTGGGCGTAAGGTTTATAACTGTGGGTTGATTATCATCATAATAACTGAAAAAGCGAATTCCCCTATAATCTGAAGAATCCGCAGGTGTACCATATATTAAACCTATGGTGAAATAAACAATAATAATTTGAATGATTTTTTTCATTTTCATTTTAATAAATTTTCAGCGTCATAAGAAATTATTGACTAATTGAGCTGAATGCGAGGAAAATTAAGTAAATCCATTTTTCCCAATATTCCTATTCAATACAATTGAATCGTAAATGTCCGTCAACTATCCCTGATTGACGTTTTGGTAGTAATTGTAAAACCCATCTTTGCGGAAGGTAATGTTTGGCGATCAACCCATGATTATTTTTTGAAACAATCGATTAATAAATATGCCAAAACTTCTCCAAAGTTTTTAGTGGTGGACTCAGTAAATTTTAAACTCATGAGACGTCATAAATTTTTCATATCATTCATTTTTCTTTTTGGATGGCTGACAGCGGAAACTACCATTTCGGTTATTTCTTCCAGTGCGGATAAGTTAGTGATTCAATTAAAATGTAATCCCGAAAGTCCCTATGATCTTGCGCCAATTCAAATACTAATCGGATTGCCAAATTCAACTTTACCTCGGTTCATCACACAAG
>Ga0209041_1000014_pt1 | contig 172011 bp, 151 predicted proteins | sample SaaInlV_100m_DNA_4_FD_184647 | JGI IMG/M metagenome (GOLD analysis project Ga0209041, IMG submission 184647) | Marine microbial communities from expanding oxygen minimum zones in the Saanich Inlet - SI037_S2LV_100m_DNA (SPAdes) (version 2) | ecosystem: Environmental > Aquatic > Marine >... | reverse complement strand
CATGGGGGGCCGTTCCGATTAGGGGTAATCGTATGGGTACCCATTAATTCAGTTTTGATACTCTCTTTTAATATGAATTTTGAAGATTCAGATTAATTATTACTCATGACCATATGGAGAATACATTCCATTCATTAGCGTCATCAACTTATTAGGTACAGGTGCTAAATATACTCTCCCAGTGCCTCGAATTACGTTAACAAAACCTTCTCCACCAGCGATCTTTGAAAGAGCACTCTTACCCAACATCTGGGTAGTAAATTGTAAAGATGCATCTCTAGCAACAGCGAAACTTCCATCAACAGTCAGAGTATCGTTCTCCAGATGAATTATCTGTAAAGGACCGTGTGAATGTACGACAACATTACCTTTTCCTTTAACTGATGTTTGATAAAATCCTTCCCCACTTGCAAGCATAGACATACCCTTGTTTCGGAATATACCTACTTCAATATCTATATCTGAACAAATGTAAGCCCCCTGATCGAGAATCATCTCACCTTCAACTTCTAGAATATGATATTCACCCAGTGTTGGAGGTCCAAAATATACCTCTCCCGTACCTTTGTATGTTGGCCTGAATATATCTTCTCCAGAAACCATAGATTTCAGAAATCCACCAACACTTGGCGCTTTAGTTTGCATCTCAATATCTCCTTGCATGTAATGTAATGCTCCTGATTCAGAGCGGATACTGTCTCCACTTAAAATCACTTTAACCATTTTCATACCTTCATTATCTACAATCTCAATATCTGCCATAATATTTCCATTCAGTTAGTGTTGATTAAATTTTCTCCGGCATTTTAGACTAAAACACAGCGAGTGGGTTTCTGCTTACACCCATGATTTTACTGAAGATATTGGCGAAACCCATCAATAACCCTATGATTCAACTTGAAGCAAAGGGTACCCATGCGATTACCCCGGAGCGGATGGGGGGCCCATTGATTCGCGAGTTAATCGATTGTATCATACTACAATCTTAGCCGCACAATCCTTCAAGATTTCCTTCCTCTAAAATCTGTGGTTTTCTGTCTTCGAATTCGTCTTCATTAATCATTTCTGGCGCGAACACTATACAGCCATCTACTCCTGAATTGGTTAACCAGAGCCAACCTCCTTCAATTGTGAACCTAAAAGTGTGTGGACCATTTTCAAAATAAAGGTGAAGGTAATCACCTTCAGTACTCCAACTTCCGTTTTCATCGGGACTAGACCATACTGTACCGTCTTGATTTATTTCGAGCTCTAGTGATTCGGCCATATACCAATCCCCTACGATAGGATTGTCATCAATTTCTTCCCCATCAGGATCTCCGCCAGTACATCCTGCTAAAGTTGAGGTCATCATTATCAAAATCATCATTGGTGCTATGATACGCATAGAATGTCTGCTAATGTAGAGTATTATGAATCTAAGCACGGATTAAGCGTTTAACAGACAAATCAATGGGTTTCTGCTTATACCCATGAGTTAGGAATTACTGAATTAATGGGTTTGCAGTCCGCCCTTTCAGAGGCTACCGAATAATTCAATACAGATAACACATTATCGAATATATGAAGAGTGAATATCTAGACATGGCTGTCAGGATGGCAAGTGGTGGTAGTGAACCATTGAGGCGTACAATTAGACATTCACGTCAATTTTTGAGAGGAGTGACTGATTTTGATAATCATGGAAATTATGCTTGGAAAAAGGGTAAATATGCGAAGGAATGTTATGATTTTAGTAAAATGGGTTGGCCGCATAGAGAATTAAATAATTACAATAAGGTATTACATGGCGAACATATAATTCCATTGAAGATGGTATTTGAAAGATGGCTTGAATTAATTGACTCTGGATATACATTAGAGCAGCAACGTTCGTTTCTCGAACAACATTTGATTGTAGTCTGGATTACTATTGAAGAGCAAAAACGATTGGATTATGAAATGGGCTTGCGCACAAAGATGCCTGAAGGATGGAGATGGGGTGATGATACACATGCACGTCTTAGTGCGGCTGGAATAACCACAACTAACCGTTTTTGAATCATAGTACAGTATAATCGATTAACAGACAAATCAATGGGTTTCTGTATAGACCCATTAGTTTGTTGAGACTGAACTTATCGGCTATCTATCCGTCCTTTCATTGCCTACCCATCATTTCAGAGGGGTGCCCCACCAATGGTGCCAGGTAAACTTTCATTAATTCTAGACCTATCCAATACACATGCACAAGGTACCAAAGTTGACTCTTGGCCTTGGTGGAATACTCTTTGTTCTCGGCTGGGCGATTTTCTTGACGATGGATACGGACTCCCCTTCTCCCTCCAGCGAGAATTGGAGTGGTACATTGATGTTTGAAGACTCTACTCCAACTACTTTTGAGGGCGAGTTCAAGTGGAGTGCAGACTACAACGTATTTGTTCAGGACGGTTCAAACGTTACGGTTGAGGTTCTCAATAGTGATATTGATGATATTTTCTGGCCTTGTGAGAAATGTGATAGGTTTGATGTTGATGGGCACATCGATGGCTACCATTACATCGGTGATTTAGATTTCGAAGAGGAAGGCACAGGCATATACAATCCATTTACAAAGAGTGGCACATATGAGATTAGTTTCACTGAAGAGAATGGTGAGACTGTCAATGTGATGATTCGTGAAGATGCAAGTTTCGCTGGTTTCCTTGTCATTGTCGGCGGCGTGATTAGCTGCTTTGCTGGTATCATTGTACTCATCATTGGTGGCATCCTAGCTATGTTGATCAAAGAGAAGCCAAAGGTGGAATTATCATCTACTGTGAACGATGAATCGGATGATAGAATTTAGAGAACCAACTAATCGATTCGGATAGACACAATGGGTACCCACTGTGCCTACCCATTTTAGAGCTACGAACGAACCACTGTTCTCATCGAAACTGTTAGACTCACAAACTTCCACCATTCTCTTAATGTCTAGCTCCCGAGGTGGAGCCATCATGGGATTCAAGTCGAAGGTTCGTAAGCGGCGCGGAAACACAGGCAACGGCACCTCGAAGGACGGGGATTCCGAAGAGTACGAGGGCCAGATTAGATGCGACATCATCGAATGCGGCAACTGGGCCGACAAGAAGATCGGGGGGCGCAAGATGGCTTATGACAGGGCAGTGGAGGTATGGGGAACTTCGGGTGTATCTCGTAAGGTACGCAAGGTGTCCCTGTGCAAGCCCTGCTACCGGACATGGAAGAAGGAGAAGAAGGGTGAGCCCAAGGAATGGGTATCGAAAGGAAAGGGGCCATTAGGTAATGCCCCCCCCGCATCCACGCCAGTCAGAAGTTTCGATCAGCCGTGAGTGAAAGGCTACCGATACGATTAGTGGGGGAGAGAAATCCATACTGCTACTGCAAACAAAGAAATCCCAAGCAATCCATTGAGGATTCGTGCTTTTTCTGGTGTGGAGAATATTTTGCTTAAACCAACTCCAAATACTGCCCATGTTAGAACTGCTGGATAACCTGCTGTAGCATTAATTCCGACTAAAATAGCCTTACTTGTGAAACCTGTTCCAAATAGGGTGCCCCAAGAAGTCATCAAGACAAGGAAGTGAACCCATGCCTTTCCATTCACAATTTGTAATACCAATCCTGTTGTAAACCCTAATCTTTCAGTTTCTGTGTCCGCTTTTTCTTTGGTAGGATCTTGGGTCGCTATTTTGTATCCTAAATAAGCAATATATGCTGCACCAATATATGTCAATAAGAGGAATATCTCTTGATTATCTTCAATGAAGACCGTTGCCAGTCCAACTGCCAGTCCAAGGGATGACCAGCCCACAAGCATCCCTAATGTCAAAGGAATCGTTGCTCTAAATCCATGTTGTGAGCCGTGGGCAGCACATAGCATATTATTGGGGCCGGGTGTGAAACACATTGGGATAATGAACACAAGGAGAGCAATAAGTTCCTCATAATCCATAACATCACCTCTCGCTATTTTCAAGCTAAGGTTACAAGGTGTTTTTCAGTCAAGGAAAGTGCGGTAGAAACATCATTCCACAAGTCTTCTAAGTCCTCAATACCGACGCTCATACGGACAAAACCTGGTAAGACTCCGGCTTCATGGCGTACGTCTTCAGGAACGAACATATGACTGGAATTGAATGGACATTCAACAAGGCTCTCAACGCCACCAAGGCTGGTTGCTTCGAAAATGAGATCTAATGAGTGCATGAAGTGCAAGGCAGCTGTATCGCCGCCCTTGAGGACGAATCCCATCATACCAGTTCCGCGCGGAATAATTCGCTGCGCAACCTCATAATCTGGGCTAGAAGGAAGGCTTGGGTGATTGACACTATCTATCATTGGATGTGCTTCAAGACGCTTGGCAAGTTCAGCCGCATTCGATACATGAATTGGCATTCGTGCGTGTAATGTACGCATTCCGCGCTCGAGCAAATAGCACATATGAGGATCGGCCGCTCCGCCAAAGTGTACTTTGCGCGGGAATATTTCTGCCACTAAATCTCTGCGCCCAACAACAACTCCTGCAATTAAATCAGAGTGTCCTCCGAGATATTTTGTAGCCGAATGAACAACCAAATCATAGCCGTATTCGATGGGATTACAAGCCCAAGGTGAGGCAAATGTATTGTCAACTATTGAGATTAAATTATGCTTCTTGGCGACCGCAATCATTGCCTCAAGGTCGCATACTTTAATCACAGGATTTGTAATAGTCTCAACATAGAGAATTTTTGTGTTAGGTTGAATCGCAGCTTCATAAGATGCTGGATCACGCATATCGGCCATCGTAACTTCGATTCCTAACCGTGGAAATTCTTCAGTCATTAAACCATAAGTTCCACCATAACAATCAGCACTTGCAACTACATGATCTCCACTGGACAAAAGCGCGAGGAGGGTTGTTGAAATTGCTGACATTCCACTAGCAAATACTTCGCCGTCTTCTGCCCCCTCAAGTGCTGCAATCTTCTTTGCAACACCCTCAGAATTGATGCTGGAAAGGCGCGAATAAAGTTCTGTGTGCTGAGCACCATTGGCCCACCCTTGATATCGCTCAGGCGTGAGTTGATACGTTGAGGTAAGAAAGACAGGAGTTACTGCTGCCCCTTCGATATTCTGTGTGCCTGACCATACTGCTTTGGTTGCGAACTCTTTGTCGGAATGCTTCTCGTCCATGAATATCCGAGATGGGGGAGAGAAATCAATTAAACGGTATTATGGTTAAAAAATCGTCGGATTATTGGGGTTCTTTGTATATTTCCCGACTAATTGACGGGAAGAGTTATTTTGACTCGTCAGTTCCACAATACTGTGCCACTATCTAAACTCGATAAGAAAGACATAGAAATTGTAAAATTACTAACAAACGATTCACGAGCAAGCACGCAAGCATATGCAGATTTGCTTAACATGCCTCGAGTTACCGTACACGACCGGATTAAGCGATTGCAAGACAAGGGTATAGTCAAGCGATTTACAATTGATTTGGATAGGCAAGAATTAGGTTGGCCATTGCACGCATTTATCATGGGAAATTGGCAAGGTGAGAGGGGGTTAACAGATAGGCGGAAGGTTGCTTCAAACATTGCCAATTTAGAATTTGTAATCGGTTGCCATATCGTTACCGGACAATGGGATTTCATTATTGAGGTCGTGGCCCGAGATATGGCAGATTTAGGAGATTCTATTCTCGATCGGCTTTCAGGAATAACTGGCGTAGGGCATACTCAAACATTGGTTTCTTTCTATAGTTACGATGGGGCCGCAGCGGCTTTGAATTAATCATAACCCGATCGCTGAGATAACTGATTCCAAGTTAGCATCAACTAGTTTCGTCTCTATTTTCGAATTTTTAATTGCTAAGTCTGAATCTTTGAGCCCGTGGCCTGTCAATGTAGCTACGACAATACTCCCAGAAGGAATTTGATTATTCTCAACGGATTTCAGAAGGCCTGCAATAGAAGCTGCGGATGCTGGCTCACAAAACACACCAGCATAACGTGCAAGAAGCCTTTGCGCATCGAGGATTTCTTCATCACTAACACTGTCAATCTTGCCACCTGAACTGCTCGCCGCCTCAATAGCCGAATCCCAGCTCGCAGGATGGCCAATTCGTATGGCAGAAGCGACCGTCTCTGGATTATTGATGGGTTTTCCGAGTACGAACGGGGCTGCACCTTTTGCTTGCCACCCCATCATTTTCGGAAGTTTTGAGGATTTCTTATTGGATTTATATTCATTATAACCCATCCAGTAAGCAGTAATATTGCCTGCATTACCAACGGGTAAAAAATGAAAATCAGGAGAGTATCCTAACTCATCTATGATTTCAAATGCCGCTGTTTTTTGCCCCTGGATACGGAAGGGGTTGATGCTGTTTACTACCTCAAAATCATCTATTTCGCCGAGTTTTCGGACTATTTCAAGCGCTTCATCAAAATTTCCTTTTATTGAAATTGTTTGAGCTCCGTGCATCAAAGCTTGTGCTAATTTACCAAGAGCGATTTTCCCTTCTGGAATCAGAACTATGCACTTGATTCCTGCCCGTGCAGCATAAGCTGCTGCTGCTGCACTAGTATTGCCTGTACTTGCGCAAACTACTACCTTGGCACCGTTTTCCACAGCCTTCGTAACCGCCAAACACATTCCTCGATCCTTGAAAGAACCTGTCGGATTAAGGCCTTCGAATTTTAAAAATAATTCAAAATTTCCCCCTAGTTTCCCTACTAGTCGTTCAGCTGGAATAAGAGGTGTATTTCCTTCAGATAATGAGATAATTTCTGTGCTTGGCCCTACAGGAAGGAAGTTACAATAGGTTTCGATGACTCCCTTAGTCATGGATTACGCAGTTTGATTCTGCAATTGAACTTCACTGAGCCGACTCTTGGAAATCAAGGAGTATGAAGAAAATCTGACTCATCAACATACCATAGTTTGAATGCAGAACTTACCTACGAGCGCTTGGTGCTGGCATGAGTGAGTGGACAAAACCAATCGACACCGGCTCGATTCCCGATGATGGTTCTCATTTTGATGTAATCGTTGTCGGCGGGGGGCCCGCAGGTTCAGCCGCCGCATCATACAATGCCATGAATGGCTCCAAAGTATTATTGATCGAAAAACACGTTTGGCCAAGAGACAAAGTTTGTGGCGATGCTGTCGGAGGAAAATCACTTAGTCACGTAAAGGAATTAGGTGTTTTTGATTTGGTCGAATCCACCCCCCATTATGTTGTGGATTCAATACTCTTCGGTAGTGCAAATGGAGCTGAAGTTAGGGTAATGTTGCCAAAGGAGGCATATGCAAAAATGGGGTTACAGTCTGGTTTTGCCCTACCAAGAATTCAATTCGATTATATGATGTTTAAACGGGCGAATGAAATTGTTCGAGAAAATGGCGGCGCAGTAATTCAGGGCCATGGTGTTACGGAAATTATTGTCAAAGGAGAAGGAGTTACTTCAATAATTTCTGGAGTAAAATGTAAATTGGGTGGGCGAAGGTCAGAAGAACCAGAATTAACTTACACATCAGCCTTAACGATAGGTGCTGGAGGTTACAATTGTCCAGTCTCGAGAACAATTACAGAGGAAATTCATCAAGAGCCACATCGGGACGAAAAGCATTTTTGTGGTGGATATAGACAATACTGGGAGAATGTAGAAGGTTTGGCTGGAGAAGAGGGGCAAATTGAGATACATTTTATCGACGAGGTTTTACCTGGCTATTTCTGGCTTTTTCCAGTAGGAAATGGTGTCGTAAATGTTGGAATTGGTATGTTAATTTCTGAGCAGAGAAAACAGAAAGGTAAGAAAAAGTCTCTCAAGAAAATTCAAAAGTGGGTCATCGAAGAACATCCGCGATTCAAACATCGTTTTTCCAATTCAACTTTAATCGATGGTTCTTCGAAAGGATGGCAGTTGCCATTTGGATCTCCTCGAAAGAATGCTCCCTCTCATCAGCCTCGACGCTCGGCAATGGCTGGTGCCATGTGCGTTGGTGACGCTGCTAGTTTGATTGATCCGTTTAGTGGAGAAGGAGTTGGAAATGCACTTCTCTCGGCTAAATTAACCGCTCAACATTTTGAACTTGCCAAACATTCTAATGGTTTTACAAATGAGGCAGCAGAAGGATATATGGTTGCTCTTTGGAATTTGTTGGGTAAAGAATTGTCTAATTCAACAAAGTTACAACGTGTTATGAAATGGAAGAGGCTAACAAATTGGTTCGTAAAGAAAGCCTCTAAAAAACCCAAGATTGGTTTAATGATGTCAGAAATGATTGCCAGTAAAGATACACAGACTGTCCTTTGGAGCCCCTGGTTCCTAATGAAAACACTACTTCTTCCATAGGTGAAAATATGAATAATTTGGATAAAGATTTGGCAGGACTCAAGGCAGTTTTTCTTGATCTTGATGGGACTATCTATCTTGGTGGAAACTTAATTGATGGTTCTATCAAATTTTTAGCTCGGTGTGAAGAACGAGGAATTCAACGCTTCTTCCTATCAAATAATTCCTCTAAATCGGTTTCTGAATATTTAGCAAAACTGAACGAGCTAGGAATCCCCGCAGAAGCAAAGGATATATTGCTTTCAACCCATGATCTGCTCTCTTGGTTGGCTAAAGAAGGAGTTACTGAAACATACCTCGTAGGTACTGAAGGAATGCGTTCAATGCTAGAAGAAGTTGGAATTTCCACTCGTAGTAATCAACCACAATATGTGGTACTCGGCTATGATACTGAAATCAATTATGAAAAGTTGAAAGCCGCTTCAATTCACCTCCATAATGGTGTTTCGATGGTTGCAAGCCATCCTGATATGGTTTGCCCTTCACCAGAGGGGGGCTTACCCGATACAGGAGCATACATGGCATTATTTGAAGCCACGACAGGGGTTCGTCCCACTCATATTTGTGGCAAACCCAACCCTGGTATGATTTTACATAAAATCGAAGAATTGGAATTGAAACCTGAGGAATGTGCAATGGTCGGAGATCGTCTTTATACAGATATGGAAATGGCTGAAAGAGCGGGTGTTCATGGCATTCTTGTTCTTTCAGGGGAAGCAACGTTGGAGGATTTAGCGGTCGCCAACCAAAATCCATCATTAGTTGTCGAATCTATTGCTGAACTTTGTTAATGGTGCGTTAGTTATGGCTTCGAATATTGTAGTTGTAACCGGTGCTAGTGGATATATTGGTTGCCATATTGTTTCTAACTTACTGAGTCGAGGAAGACATGTTAGAGCTACTGTTCGAGACTCTTCAGACCCAGACAGAGTTGCTCATTTAGAAGCACTAGAAATTAGACAAGGTGGCTCATTAGAAATTGTTGAAATGGATTTGTTTGATGGAGACTCAGTCAACAAAGCAATTGCAGGAGCTGAAGAAGTCATTCACACTGCGGCGGCTGTTATGATAATGTCATCAAACCCTCAATTGAAAATTGTTGATCCCAGTGTTATCGGAACCCAAAACATAGTTGCTGCGATAGATAATAGTGACACCGTTCGATGCCTTATTCACACTTCTTCAACTGCAGCAATAAGGCCTACAAAATGGAAGAATGGTACTACACTAACTAGTGAAACATGGGCAGATGATGCAACTCTGGAAAATAATCCATATGGATTGGCAAAAGTTAGTTCTGAACGAATTGTCCGAAATTGGCACTCTCAAAAGTCGGTAGAATCAAGGAAAAGGTTGGTTACAATCCATCCTTGTATGGTATTTGGCCCGCCGATGTCAACCCGCCATCTCCGAGGATCTCTTGCCCTGATGATGAGTGTGTTGAGACGAGAGATGCCTGTTGTCCTGCCCATGCAAATCAATGTTGTAGACGTTCGAGATGTCGCTGAAGCACACGTCAAAGCATTGACTGAGGGAGAAGATGGTGGCCGCTATCTTGTAACTGCAGGAGACGTTTCAATGAAAGAGATGGCTAAACTGCTAATATCTCAATATCCGGACATGAATTTACCTTCATTCGAATTACCCTATTCACTCGCTTTAATCGCAGCTATTTTCCACCCAAAAATTAGTGTATCATGGGCTAGAAATCACCTTAAGAAAAAAATATTTTGGGATTCGACACCAGCCGTTAATGATCTAGGAATGGATTGGATATTGCCTCCTGATTCGATTCTAGCGGCAGCTGATAGAGTAATCGAAAATGACTGGGTCAAGACACTCAACGATTAGGTTAGATTTAGAGGCGGGCCTCTGACGCTAATTCGATGCGTAACCTAGCCGTGCTTGTTGCACTGTTGTTTATCTCACCGGTTTTCGCTGGTTGTTTCGGAGAAGAAAAGGCGCCGACACAAGAGCCGGATGGTCCTTTCATTTTCGAAGAAGGTGACGTGTCGAGTACAACTTGGTACCATTATCCTGGAACCGTTAGTTCTCCTTTTGCAATTGATGCAACAAATTCAGAAGCTGTCTCCGCAGCAAATATTACGGCTAATCTTAGTGGAAATTCAACCCCATATTTCTCTACTGGCACGTATTATGGAACTGGTTATGATACCTTTGAGCCGACGCTGGGGGTAACTTCATCTGGGGCGATATTCTTTACAAATTACAATGGTTTAGGTGATGGTACGCATATTATCAGATCCCAAGATCAGGGTCAAACATGGGAAGATGTTGGTCCATTCGGAGCAATTGATGACGATAGTGGACAGACACCAAATTCGAATGATCCTTACTTGTATGTCGACAAATTTACCGACCGACTTATCAAATTCGATATGCATGTATTAGCAGCGATGTTTGTCGAATATTCAGATAATGATGGAGAGTCATGGTCTGTTCCATTTACTGTGGAAGGATATTACCAGCCCCAAGATCATCAAAGTATTGCTTCAATGCCTGCTCCTCCAGGAGTTACTGCATTCCATGAGGTCATCTATGTCTATTGTATCAACACCGGTTCATCGGCTAACGGAGCACAATGTTCTCGCTCACTTGATGGTGGCCATACTTGGGATGTTCAACAAATTGGTTATCCAATTGAAAGTTATCCACAATGTTCAGGCTTGCATGGGCATGTTGCTGGTGGTTCAGATGGGTCGGTATACCGAGGAAACCCGTCTTGTGAAGGTCCTGCTGTGTACCGTTCCCTCGACGGGGGTTATTCTTGGACTGAGCACACGATTACAACTGAGGTTGGGATGCAACAAGGTTGGCATTCTCACGAAGTTGCTGTTGCTGTAGATGAAGAAGGTGCAGTTCATGCCACTTGGATTTCGACCGATGAAATGCCTTGGTATGCATATTCCCGGGACCAAGGTGCCACTTGGTCCGAGCCAATGATGATCGCTGCTCCGGGAGTGAGCGAAACTGGTTTCCCAACAATATTTGCGGGAGATTCAGGCCGTGTCGTCATTGGATATATCGGAGAGATGAATGATTGTAATGAGGAAAACAATACAACCTCCGGCACTGCTTGTGGTTGGGGCGGATACATGGCTGTAATGACTGATGCTTTTGCTGAGCATCCATTAATCACTAGCGTTGCAGTTAATCTTGCAAGCGACCCGTTGGACATTACTTCTGATTGTGGAAATGTTCGTTGCGGTGGCTTCGGTGATTTTATCGATGTTGAAATCGATGATGAGGGCAGACCTTGGATCGCTTTGGCACACAATGCTGGCGGGTTTGAAGAAGCAATAATTGGGACTTTTATTTCAGGCCCTGCTCTTTATGGTGAACTCCGGGCTTTACCCGAATTACCTTTGGGTGGAAATTCGACTCGACTAATGGGATGATGTTTTTTTCCGGTTATCTGATGTAGCCGATGCGTCAGCGAAGGCTGTGAAGACCACAGCGATTGCCCTCGTCCTCTTACTTATTGGGCCAGCAGTCGCTGGGTGTTTCGGTGATGATGCGCCTAGAACTGTGAAGGGGGAGAGTGTTTTTGACGACCTATGTGAAATGGGAATAGTACAAACTACATGGTATCATTTTGCTAATGCGACCGATGCGACTAATATTTCGACTGTGATTAATGGTACAGAAGTTTTGGTCGACAATAATGCCCCATTTTGTGCACAAGGAACATATTATGGGATTGGAATGACAACTTTTGAGCCGACGATTGGGATCACTTCGACAAATAATCTCTACATCAGCAGTTGGGGTAATGGACAAAATGGTGCAACTGCTATCGTGCAATGTTCAGGATTAATTGGATTAAGCGAAGAATCAAATTATGCTTGTGCAGATGTATACGACCCGCCCACAGTTCCGGTTGCAAATTCGAATGACCCCTATGTATATGTTGATCCATGGACAGATCGTATCATGAAATTCGATATGCATGCGTTGTTGGGGATGACGGTTGAATGGTCAGATGATGATGGTGGTTCATGGAGTCCGCCTTCTGTTGCGACTGGTTGGTCTGTTCAAGATCATCAAACAATTGCGTCTTCGCCATATAATGCATTAGCTCATGAAACAACATGGGTATTTTGTGTCAACGGCAATTACCCGCATCCAATTTGCTCTACAAGTCAAGATGGGGGGCTGACTTGGGGGCCCGAAGTTTCTGGTGCACCCATCGATTGTAATAGCGGAGGATTGACTGGCCATATGATTGGCGCCAATGATGGAAATTTCTATCGAGGGAATCCAGGATGCAGTGGTGAAGGATATTCGATTTATCGTAGCAAAAACGGCGGACTGACATGGACAGAGCACCCATTACCAACTGAAACCACTGGCACTGCAGCCACTTGGAATGCAGAAGAGGCTCAAATTCATCCGGACGAAGAAAACAATCTGCACGCAATGTGGATGGGTGTAGATAATTTGCCATATTATTCCTATTCGAGAGATGAGGGCGATACTTGGTCAGATCCGATGATGATTGCCCCGCCCGCCGGGCTAATTGGCACCGGATTCCCAGCTCTCGCTGCTGGTTCAGAAGGGCGAGTGGCTTTCGCTTATCTTGGAGATACTGGGAACGATACATGGAATGGATATATTTCAGTGATTACAGACGCTTTCAATCAAAATCCATTGATTACTACCGTTCAAATTAACGAAATTGGCGACCCCCTTGATACTACAGCTGATTGTGGGTACAATAGGTGTGGCGGGTTTGGAGATTTCATTGATATTCTTGTCGACCAATACGGCCGTCCGTGGTTTGGATTATCACATAATATCGTAGATGAAGGGATTTTTGCAACATTCACAATAGGGCCAAGTTTGAGAAATGACATGGGTCCATTAGATCCTATGCCGTTTGGTGGTAATCTTACTTTATCCATCTAAAACAATTTGGCATTAATGGAGGTTAGTGAATGGATGATGAGAGGATATTGACTCAGCTTGCCAATAATGTGGTTCACACCATGCATCAAATCCCTCAACTTAGTCTACTTCCAGTGAGTGAACTACAGAATATCCCTCTCGGACGGCTTCGCAGAGATGCGACTCGCCTCCATGCTGTGTGTCGATACCAGAAAGGTGTGAAAAAATCAGAAATTTCAGGGCCTGGCGATGTTCGATGTGTCGATGTTCATCCGGCAGCATTAACCAATGATTGGCAACGTTATGCAGCATTCCTACTCTATCATGAATTTCTACACGCACTTGGATTTGCAGGTCACGACAAGACATTTCGAAATCTTGAGGCGCTGTGGCCTGATCTCAAAGCCAGAGGTATGGGAAAATCATTTGGAACTCATTTGCAAAAAAGATGCGCGAAATGGTTGTGGAAGTGTCCGCAGTGCTCCAAAGAGCATCAGCGTACTCGCAGAGGAAGGGGAAGGTATCGCTGCCGTGAATGCCAAATTGTTTTAATCGACGTTAAACAATCAGAAAACTTGCGGGATCAATGACCAAGCCTGCCAGAGATAACCTGCTGAGAAACCGAGCATGAGAATTCCACATACTCCGAGAGCCATTCGATAGCCATTCTCAGAAAAGTTTCCCCTCATCCTATCAAGAATTAGGGCGATAATTGATTTTGTAAGAATTATCGAAAGAAGGAAGGTCAAAGCATATGCAATAGGAGCAAGGGGTTCAACCTCAACATATAGAGCCATCAAAGGACCGCCAATGAGGAACCAAAATACATACACATTGGGGTTCAGTAAATTCGTCAATATGCCTCGTTTGAAAGAATTTGATGTATCTTTTTGCTCAACGTCTAAATTGGGTGGCTCGATACTGAAACAATCAACTCCCATTTTAGTGAGGAAAAGTGCCCCTATGACTGAAATAATGAGTAAGGCGGCTGGATTTGTTGCTAACCATCCGGCCGCAATTAAGCTGACAATAATTAGTGGGCCGTCTGTGAAAATTGGCGCTGCAGCAGTCCAAAGACCTGCCTTGAAACCTCCAGAAAGTGTTTCCCGAAATACCATTGTCAATAGTGGACCTGGTTTTATTCCTTCAACAACGCCAAGTGTGGCTCCGGCTAAAGCTAAGGTAAGTATTGGTTCAATTTCCATTCACTCAGCGCCTTGATAGTTTTGAGAGAAGTATGAGAATTTCAATATACAGCCAAATTAATGTAACCATTAGGCCGAAAGCGGCACGCCACTCAAGTTGCTTGGGTGCCCCTCTCTCTATTCCTTTCTCAATGAAATCGAAGTCTGCTACAAGACATAGCGCACCTATCCCAATAACAAATAAAGAGAAACCAATGCCTATTGGGCCACTTCCATGGATGTAAGGCACCTCAATACCAAGGAATATTCCAATAAAAGAAATTAGATAAATTAGGATTATTGCAAGTAGAGCCGAAGATACTGCGATTGCAAGATTTCGATCCCATTGAATAATTTTTGCCCGATAAATCAACAACATTGCGCCTAAAATAAGGAAAGTTAGAGCTGCTGCAAGTATTCCCATCCCAGGGTAGCCGGCATACGTTTCAAAAAATCGTGTGATGCCTCCCAATGCCAACCCCTCGAATGCTGCATAACTACAAATCAAGAATGGATTGGTTGAACCAGAAAAAACAATTATCATTACGAGAATGAATCCACCAATGAAACCTATGATAGCAAGGCCGGGCATGAATAAGTAGGTTGCAATTGCTAGAGTTGTTGTGATAATCAATAAAATTGAGGTTTTTTCAACAGTCCCTTCAATACTCATGAATTGAGAACTATCGTCCCACCAGGTTGAGTCCTGATAGTTTGATTTATCAAAGGTTGAATCTGAAAGTGCAGGGTTGCCTGAACGGTACATCAAACAGAAGCGCCCCGGCCAACCTTCTCAAGGCTTATGTCGGAATAGATTCTCAAATCATATCGGAAAGATGCTTTCCAGTATGGCTTGCTGGGTTTTTCACAATATCTTCTGGTGTGCCTTCAGCAACAATATAGCCGCCCATTTCGCCACCTTCTGGACCAAGATCAATGACCCAATCAGCGCATTTGATGACATCCAAGTGATGTTCAATGACAATCACTGTGTGGCCATTTTTGCGAAGCCGCAAAAGTACTTCGATTAATTGATGAACATCAGCCATAGAGAGCCCGGTTGTCGGCTCATCTAGAATGTAGATTGTGTGGCTTCGAGTTGGTCGATGTAATTCACTTGCTAATTTTACTCGTTGTGCCTCACCGCCAGAGAGCGTTGTAGCTGGCTGACCGAGTCGAATATATCCTAAACCAACATCTTCTAAAGTTGATAGGATTCGATAAATTCTTTTTTGATTTTTGAAAAATTCACAAGCCTCTAGTACCGACATTTCTAGAACTTCATGGATGGTTTTACCTCTCCAAGTCACTTCTAATGTTTCCCTAGTATAGCGCTTTCCTTTACAAATATCACAAGTCACCCAAACATCAGGAAGGAAATTCATTTCGAGTTTCATCGAACCTGCTCCTTTGCAAGATTCGCACCTACCTCCTTTGACGTTGAAAGAAAATTGGCCGGGTTTATATCCCCTCTCTTTAGCAAGAATAGTTTCAGTAAATAGATCTCTGATCGGCCCAAATGCGCCTGTATAAGTTGCAGCATTCGAACGGGGCGTGCGGCCAATAGGAGATTGGTTGATGACTATTGTTTTGTCAATATGTTCGACTCCTTCAATGGAATCGTGTTTTCCTGGGGAGGTGTCACTTCCGTGTAAGTCCCTCAAAAGGGCGGGGGCAAGTGTGGAAGCGATTAGGGAGGATTTTCCTGAGCCAGAAACTCCTGTTATTGTAATCATACAACCAAGTGGAATTGCAACATCAATATCCTGAAGGTTATTCTGTCTGGCACCATTGATCTTAATCCACATATCTTTTTTTGGTTTAATTCTATTTTTTGGTATCGGAATAGATTTTTTTCCCGACAGGTAAGCTCCAGTCACGCTTTCTTTGTGAGATAACAATTCATCGATATCACCACTGACAAGTACTCGGCCGCCTTGTTTACCAGCCCCGGGGCCGATGTCAACTAGCCAATCTGCTTGTCGCAAAGTTGCCTCATCATGCTCAACCACAAGCAATGTATTGCCAAGAGTTGTGAGCTCGCGTAGTGTCTCTAGAAGTCGCCCATTATCACGAGGATGGAGTCCTATACTGGGTTCGTCGAGCACATACATCACCCCAGTTAATCTCGTTCCAATTTGGGTGGCAAGACGAATTCGTTGTGATTCCCCGCCAGATAATGTGCTCGCCCTTCTATCTAGAGTCAGATAATCCAAACCGACCAGTGCAAGAAATTTCAAACGGGATTCGATTTCCTTGATGATTTCAGTACCGATGAAAATAGAACGGTCATCAAGTTGTTTTGTTAGTGAAACCGTCGGACTGTTTGGTTTTTGTCTATCGAGTTTTTGCCATGTTTCATCCAACTCACCCGAACGCCAATGTTGAACGACAGCCAAGGCTTCTAAAACGCTACAAGAAGAAATTGCGGGAAGTGAAACTTTTCCAACCGTTACTCGACTAACTGCGGAATTAAATTTTTGGCCATTGCAATCCAAACAGGGTTCATCATTCATGAAAGCTGCCAAACGAGAGCGAGTTCTGTCTGAGCCGGTTTCAGTATAAGTTCGACGAATCCGAGCAAAAACGCCTTCCCACGGCCTTACCATTCGATATGAAGAGCCTTTTTCGGAAGTAAATTCGAAATGTATGGCCGTACTTCCACTCCCATGCAATAACACATCTTGAGCATCTTCATCCAATTCATCGAACCTAATGTCAGATGGGAATCCATAATGATCGCAAACATGTTTCATTTGCGTACGATACCATCCCGACATCATCGAACTGCGAAATGGCCTAATACATCCATCGGCAACTGTTGCAGTTCGATCAATAACTAAATCTGCTGAAAATTCTCTCTGCACACCCAGCCCTTGACAAGTTGGACATGCCCCCAGGGGATTGTTAAAAGAAAATACGCGTGGAGTCATTTCTGGTAAAAATGCCCCGTGCTTTGGGCAAGCAAATTCTTCTGAGTAAGGGATTTTTTCGCCTTGTTGTGTTTTGAATTTTTGTTCAGCAATATCCAAGTCGTCATCTGGTTTGACCGCTTCTAGGCTTTCGATTGCAATGGTTCCGCCCCCAAGCCTAATTCCTGCTTCAACGCCTTCTGTTAGACGCTGCCGATTTTCACGATTCAATCGAAGACGGTCGATTCTTACATCAATATCGTGTCGAAGATTTTTTTCTAAAATGGGGGGATTTTCAAAGCTGGCTTCTCGCCCATTTACCACCCCCTTGAGATACCCCTGCTCAACTAATCCTGAAAATAAATCGACATGGGTGCCTTTTCGATTGCGGATTACTGGACTCCAAACTGCAATCGCATGATCTTCAAATCGCCACAGCACATCATCAACAATTTCTTGGACAGTTCGACGGGCAACTTCATCGCCACATTCTGGGCAATGGGGGATTCCAACCCTAGCCCACAACAACCGCATATAATCCATGATTTCTGTAACGGTTGCAACTGTTGAGCGGGGATTGTGACTTCCTTGTTTTTGATCGATGCTAATTGCAGGAGAGAGGCCTTCGATTGAATCGCAATCTGGTTTTTTCATTTGACCGAGGAATTGTCTGGCGTATGAGCTCAAACTTTCGACATATCGGCGTTGCCCTTCAGCATAGAGAGTGTCGAATGCTAAACTAGATTTGCCGCTACCAGATACACCTGAAATTACAACAAATTTTCCTCGAGGAATACTAACATCGATATTCTTCAGATTATGGGTTCGGGCACCGCGAACTTCGATCCATCCACGATCTAAGTAGTGATTATTATTCACGTCTGCCACGTCCTAATCCCCTCACGCAGGTTAAGCGTGAGATTGGCCGCCCTTGAAATCATGGTTTGAATAAGAGTGGAATTACTCATTCCACCAAAAGGCATCAATGTTTTTTCCTGCTTCCGCATCGACGCTCGGGGGAAGGATGGATAGCGCATTATGAGCAACTAAACTATGGATGTTGCCGCTACCCTGATGTGTGTGTGTTGTAGCAATTAATTCGTTGTTTATTGAAGTAATATTGATTCGTCGTAAACAAATTTTATTTTTTGCTCCGAAGATTGGATCTTGTAACTTCACCCGCACATATTTGCCAAGAGCTTGTGCTTGCACTCCTGAACCTAAATTGAAAGAAATCCACGGTGCCACTATCATCAGAAAAACTACGTGGCTGCTCACGGGATTGCCGGGTAATCCAAAAATCGGCACTTCATTCCATTCGCCAAAAAGGGGCGGCCCGCCAGGTCGCATTTGGACTCGCCAGAATTTCATATCACCCTCTTCCTCCATTAGTTTTCGTACGAAATCCCATTCACCCATACTAACGCCGCCACTGGTTAATATCGCATCACATTCAGATGCGGCGGTATTCAATGCACTCCTGAGAGAGTCGATTGTATCTGTTACTGGATTAAATCGGATCGCCGTGCCCCCCATTTTTTCAATTAATGCTGCAATTCCAAATGAGTTTGATTCGTAAATTTCGCCAGGCGATAATTCATCTCCCGGAGATACTAGTTCATCGCCAGTGCTGATGATTGCAATTTTTGGTTTTTTTACCACTTTTATCTCGGCAAACCCCATTGTCGCCGCCAAAGAAATCGATGCTGCAGTCATCCTCATGCCCGCAAATAGGGCTTCTTCACCCAGCGACAAATTTTCAGATTTTTTTCGAATATAATTCTTGTTTGGCGGACCAGTCAAAGTAACAGTATCTTCCTTGACTTGGCTGTTTTCGACGACCACAATAGCATCCGCACCAACAGGCATCGGGGCTCCAGTCATGATTTGGCATGCTTGGCCCGCTCTGATTTTGAGCGGTTGACTTTTTCCTGCCTTGCTTGTTCCTACGATTTTTAATATTGTAATTTCGCTCAAAAAATCAGAGGAGCATACGGCCCACCCATCCATTGCAGAGTTATCGAATCGTGGGTCGTCAACTTTTGAATTCAATGATTCTGCAAGCGTGCGACCATATGATTTCGACAAAACAACTGTTTCTATTTTCAAATTCATTACTGAATTACAGGCCAATTCAACGGCACGCTCAACAGAAACGCCTTTCTCCACAGCAGTTGAGGTGGCGTTTAGTTCAAGTGTTCTTCCTGTGTCGGTTCTAATGTGCTTGATTTGGAATTAGTAATTCTCCTTTTGTCCCTCGGAGCGGTTGCAGCACTATACTCCTCAGTAGGACACGGAGGTGGTTCTGGATATATCGCAATCCTCTCTCTATCTGCATTCGCGTTGATGGATCCTGGTTGGTTAAAACAACACGCATGGAGTTTGAATATGGTCGTCGCAGCAATTTCATTCTATCATTTCCATACGCTCGGTCATCATCGTTCAACCCTCACAATTCCATTCATTCTCGCAAGCATACCGATGGCTTTTGTTGGTGGTTATTTGGCAGTTACAGGTAATGTATATGATGTGCTTCTTTCATTAGTATTAATCTTGGCTGCAATACGCCTTTTTAGCTCAAAGGCGTCTGATTTTGATGATTCTATTCAGCAACCGAGTTGGAAAATAATATTGCCATGGGGTGCTAGTATTGGCCTGATTAGTGGCGTAATTGGCATCGGTGGTGGAATTCTCCTATCCCCCCTTCTAATGCTAAAAGGATGGGCTACGCCAAAAATAGCTGCTCCAACATCGGCGGCTTTCATTTGGGTAAACTCTACCGCCGGACTAATTGGAAACGCATCTGTAAATGGCATTTTATTAGATTTGGATTTAATTATACCTGCCGTTCCTGTAGTAATTGTTGGGGGATTATTTGGCTCAAAATTAGGTTCTGAATCTGCCAATCAATCCGTAATTAGGAAGGTTTTAGTTGCAGTATTATTGTTCGCTGCAGCAAAAAGATTGGTCGGGTTAGTAAGTTTTTGAATATTCTTATGCGCCCATCATATCTGAATGCCCACACTCTGAATAAGCACAGATTACTTTGTATCGATCACGGGAGGGCCGGGGGATTTGCATTGTTGAACCACACATAGAACATTGGTGACTAATGATTTCTGGTTCCTTAACTTCTTCTTCCTCATACGCATCGAGAACATTATCGGTTACTGTCCAGCCGATTTGGTCGGTGTAAGTATCTTCTTCTTCACCAATTTTTTTTGCCCTTAGGCCGAGTTTGATTTTGATTCTGCGGCCCCTCTTTTTTGGAGGGGCGCCTTTTCCTCTTTGTTTGCCCGGGGGTTTCTGTGGCCTACCTTTAGGAGCTGGTCTTTTTCTTTTGGCTGGGCGTTTACCGGGGGCTGGGCGTTTTCCTTTTCGAATGGGAGTTGGTTTCCGTTTTCGCTTCGGCGGAGATGGGGGTGGAGCTGCTTTCGGTTTGGGCGGAGGAGGGGGTGGAGATTTTTTTGGCACCTTAGCTGGGGCAGGGGGCATTGGAGGTTTTGCGGGCTTTGCCTTAGGCGGTCGCTTCGGCGGTGGTGGTGGTGGAGGTGGCGCGTCTGCCATTGTTATCTTCTATTGGGAAAGCAGAGACCCCTTTGAAAGAATCGGGGTTCTATTATCGTTTAGAATATACTATGCTGGGAATTTTACCAAAGAAACTGACTCGATAGGATACAAACTTTCTGAGCCGCCAAGGCCATCTAATTCGATAACAAATAGGTTTCCGAGTATGTTTGCATCTAATCGATTGCAGAGCTTGTGACATGCACGTACTGTGCCCCCTGTTGCGAGCAGATCATCAATAATCACGAGTTTTTGATCAGGCATTATTGCGTCTTTATGAATTTCAATAACATTTGTCCCATACTCCAATGAATATTCCTCTCGAATTATTGCATGAGGGAGTTTGCCTGGCTTTCTTACCGGAATGAATGCAATTCCTAACTTCGCGGCTAATAGTGCTCCGAAAATGAAACCCCGCGATTCTGGGCCTACAACCGCATCTGGTTGCCAATTTCGGTCATTCATCTCCTTGACAAAACGATCTGTGATTTCTGAGAGTAATTTTCCATCAGATAATACGGGTGTTATATCTCGAAATTGAATACCCTCGATAGGAAAATCTGGGATTGTTCGAACTGTGTTTCGAAGACGCTCTGTGAATTCATCTAGCATGCTGAACGCCCCGTTGTGGCGACACCTCGGCTTTCAGGCTGACCGTTCAGCCGAGGTGCCGTTTACGTAATTTCTACTCAATTAAGTCTGGCGAGTTCGAACAAGTAATTGAAGGTGTTTTGGTCACCAGGGCCGAGATAGAACATAGCCATCAAGACGAATAATGCCCACATTACTGGGTTTAGCTCATCTGTCTTTTGCATACCAATCTTGATTGCAACATAAGCGATAATTCCCCATGCGATACCATCAGCGATCGAGTATGTGAAAGGCATCAAGACCATTGTTAGGAAGGCGGGTAATGCCATTTCTTTGTCTGCCCAATCGATATCTGCTGCTTGGCGCATCATCATCGCACCAATTACAACCAAAGCGAGTGCGGCAGCAAAGGTAGGTATATTCTGGAAAAGATCCGAAAAGAACAGGCCTGTTAGCATAAGTACACCAACAGTAACTGCGGTCAATCCTGTCTTACCACCCTCTTCTACACCAGCAACTGACTCGATGTAAGTTGTTGTTGTGCTCGTACCTGTAAGTGCACCAACAATTGTTGCTGCTGCATCTGACATGAATGCCTCGTCAGAGTTCTTCATCTCATCGTTTTCGTCAACGTAACCTGCTTGACGGCCAACAGAGTATAGTGTTCCTGCCGTATCAAATATGTCCACGAAAAGGAACGTTATCATCACCATCAAGAACGCCCCCAAGGTTGTTCCACCGTCGGCACCTACGTCGCCAAGTGCACCGAGTGCTGCACCCATTGTTTCAGTTGGCAAGCCTACGAATCCAATTTCAGTTACATCCGGCCAAGTTGATTCGGGGGTAGACCATCCTGCTCCGCCTTTCATGAAATCATTGTAAGGGTCGTAAGCTTTTGTTGCCCAGCCCCAAATTGAAGCTACTGCGATTCCAATTATTATGGCTCCTTTTTGGCCGCGTGCAATCAATATTGCAGTTAAAATCAAACATACCATTGAGATGAACGCTCCATGATCATACACAAATGCATCAGTGTTTGCAAGATTTACCAAGGTTGCGCCATCATCTTGAATCCAACCCATTTCTCTCAATCCAATTATTGCAAGGAACATTCCAATTCCCGCGCCTGTTGCAATTTTTAGATCTGTAGGAATTGAATTAATCATTGTAGTTCTCCAACCAACTTGAGGTAGAGAGATAATAAGGAAAATCACCCCTTCAACTAAGACAGCTGCTAGAGCAACGTCCCAAGGAATTCCCATTCCCATAACCACTGCGAAGGTAAAGTAGGCATTTAGCCCCATACCTGGCGCAAGCGCGAAGGGCAAATTTGCCCACAATCCCATAACTACACATCCAACAAAGGCAGCGATTGCCGTAGCGAATAATGCATCATCGAATGGTATTCCTGTATCTCCGAAAAGACTCAGCATCGAAGGGTTGACGATCAAAATATACGCCATTGTCAAAAATGTCGTTATTCCAGCCCGTATTTCTCCTTCAACTGTACTGCCAGCTTCAGTTATTCCAAATTGTTTGTCTAATGCTTCCATATTTTTTTCACCTGTATTTCCTTTACACGGCGTCAACCGTATACGCGGGCGTTAACACACACAGCCTATGAATTTCACTGAAGAAACAAATCAGGTTTCGATTTGTATTGACCTTCCGTTTACAGGAAGGTGGGTCTTCATTTCTTTACCTAATTCGGAAAAAATATCATTTCTACCTTCATCAGGAGCATGGAAAAGAATTAGGTGTTTTGGCATACATTCTCTTGCAAAATTACACAGCTCTGTATGGCCCGCATGATTTGAAAGTTGAAATTGAGTAACTTCTAAATCAATTTGAATAAGATTGCGAAAAATATTAATTTTTCCTTCATCTAGAAGCTTCCTTCCACCTGATCCTTCTGCTTGATACCCCGTCAATAAAATTTCATTGGCTAAATCGTGCCGCAATCTATTGAGATACCATAACGCCGGCCCCCCATCAAGCATCCCACTAGTTGTTACTATCACGTCCGCAGTAAGTGCTTTTTTCCTATCTGATTTTCCAGAAACACGCTTAACCCATCGCCACATCTCTTGTAACCGATTTGGATCACGAATGTGTTGAGGATTATTGAACCAATGTGTAGTAATTCTTGTGCCCATTCCATCAAAATGGACATTAAGATGGGGTGCGTGTTGATGTAATATCATAAGAATGTCTTGGCCACGACCAGATGCGAAAGCAGGAATGAGGGCAACCCCTCTTTTTTCGACGATATCTATCACTTTTTTGACTAATTTTTCTTCTTCTTTGGGGCGATCAGGATGCTCTCTCCCCCCATACGTTCCCTCTAAACAAAGAATATCACATTCAACTGGTATGGCCCCAAATGAATTGGGGCTATCTCGGGTATCAATATCCCCCGACCACAATATCGTCTGAGTTGGTGTTTTGATCTCAACCATGGCTGCGCCTGGTAAATGTCCTGCTCTGTGCAAACGACATTTCCATGCACCAACATCAAACCATTCTCCATACTCATGTGGATACCAAGAATCTAATGCATATTCCATATCTCTTTTATCCCAAGCTAATGGATAGCCTTCAATGCTTGAAACTTTATAGGTATCGCGCCACATTATTTCAGACACATCTGCAGTTAGACTTGTTCCATGAATTCGAATGTTTTGGTGTTGAGTTAACCAAGGTGCCATTCCAATATGATCAATATGACTATGGGTAATAATCACATCAGAAACAGGTGGACATTCATCAGGATATTTGGGGGGTCGGGTTGGGGCTAATCCATAATCTATCAACAATCTTGTACCAGTTGAATCTTCAATAACACATCCAACATTTCCAACTTCATTACCTCCACCAAGAAAATGAAATTGAATACCGGATTTGATGTCTTTTGATGAATATTGGGTTGTTTGCCCCGGCGTGTAAAGAACCATTTCATTTTGCGGAGGGGGTGATTGGTGATGAGGGAATCGGAGAGGATCCCCATCACTTCCACTGTAATCTTGATTTTATGATTTTTTCTAATTTGTTTTAATTCACAGATATGATTAATACTCGTCAGTGTCAGAAGCCTAATGAATATTGTAAATTAATAAATAGAAGCCATTTTTATTAGATTTATTTCGAGATATATTTTTTTCTAATAGAAATAGGGGGGTTGGGGTAATTTGAGAAGCACTCCCCCACCCACATCAATTATTGAAAAATTCAACTCACACCCTTCTCATTAACAATTCTCGTTGTTTTGGTTGCGCTGCTTGTGTCGCAATTTGTCCACTTGATGCTTTATCTTTGAACAATATATTAATTGATATAGAAGAAAACAAATGCACCCACTGTGAGCTTTGTTTACCAATATGTCCAGTTTTTGCAATAGAAATTCGGTGATGGTTTTGAGAAATATAGCAATTATTGGATCGAACATTGATGCATATGTTTGTGCGCATCAAATACTTGATAATAATAATAACAATACAATTACCCTTATTGACGAATCTGCAGAAGCTGGATTTGGTGAAGTGCCCCCTGGTCTGTTTTTCAAATGGCCCCTCATTTCTGAGAATTGGCACTCTGGTTTCGTTCAAGAAACACCAAACCAATCATGTTCTGCCATTCACCACTCTTTATTTTTAAAATCAATAGCGACATCTCTTTCGAACCGAAACGCAACCATACTTCTTCGAACCAGAGTCACAAAAATCTCAAGGGATTTAATTACCTTCGAAGGAGGGGGCCCAATTTCCAATTTAACCGAATCATTTGATGAAATATTCGACTTTAGAAAAGTTCCCAAAACTCAAAAATGGGAAGGAGGAATTTCTACAAACATTATAGAAGACAATTTTGAAATTATTGGTACACGGGTTGATGGTACTATTGAGGTATGGTGGCAAGGTGAAGAGAGAAATGAACTGCGTTGGTTGCAAAGAATGTCTTGGTATTGTAAAGATCCTCGTTATGCATTAGAAGATATGATTGTAAATGGAATAAAAACCGCAAACACGATAAAATATTGAATATTTCATTCTGAAACCTTAGAATGTAAGCGCTCTTCGATAGAGCATGGGTGGTGCAAATCGAGCTGTTAGTTATGTTTGTAATAGACAGTCACAAGCGCGCCACGCTATTCTAATCGATCCTGCCGATCAACCACCTGATGTTGCGGCAAAGCGAGCAATAGCAGCTGTTACCGCCGGTAGTCGTATGATTCTAGTGGGCGGTTCAACGGATACTGATATGAGCAATGTTCATGATACGATTGTTGCAATTCAAGAATCTCTGGAACTGATTAATTGGGCAGCAACTCAATCATCTGATCAAGATGAAAAGGAATGGAAAGTCCCCGTTGTTCTTTTTCCACAAGGTGCCGCCGCATTGTCTCCTGCCGCGGATGCGATAACTTTCATGATGCTCATGAATAGTACCTCACCCCAATATCTAATCGAGGAACAAGTAATTGGGGCACCCTTCATCAAAAAGGCGGGAATCTCTCCATTACCAATGGGCTATCTTGTATGTGCCCCCGGTGGCCGAGTGGGGCAGGTCGGCCAAGTTGATTTGATCAAGCCGGACGATACCGACCGGGTGTCATCCTATGCAATGACCGCGGAATTTTATGGATTCAAAATACTTTATTTGGAGGCAGGGAGTGGTGCAACAAAACCGGTGTCTTCACAATTAATTGAAACGGCTAGAGAGTCGTGTGAATTAACAATAATTGTAGGGGGCGGGATTCGAGACGGAACTGCCGCAAAAACTGCAGTTAGAGCAGGAGCAGATTGGATAATCACTGGCAATTTAACCGAATCATATAATGACGCCGACGAGCTACAACAAGTAATCTCTACATTTATTGAAGAGATGAACTCTTAACGTTACTCTTCTCCTAATTTTTCAATCATTTTATCCAATTGTTCTTCCATATCCAAAATTAAGAGAAGCAATTCTTCTTCTGATTGCAATAACCGTGCATTTTCTTTTTGTAATTCTTCAAAACGTTCAGATGTATGGAGATTATTATTTTCCGAAATACGCGCTTCTGCATTTTCTAATAACAACTCTAATTGAGAAATTCTTGTTTTTGCAACCCGAATCTCTTCTTCAATACGTGAAGTTCGAGCCCGATCATTTACTTCTTGATTTGGTGCCGATAACTCAATTTCTAGGGCGCGTGAGCGTTGCCGTGAGATGGCCAACTCTTGTTCTGCTCGAATTAACTCATCCCAGACTGTAATCACCTCTTCGATCAATTGCCTATTAGAAAAAACCGAAAGCCGATCGGAAAGGGAACCCCCCCTTTCTTCAGAAACCACCCCATCGGCGTTCTTAGGTGCCATATTCAACCACTTTGCATCCAACACAGGACACACTTGAACCTTGAGTAAGAGTCGATGATTAAGGCATCAAATTCTTACCCAAACTAACCTAGCCAACCTTAGTGGCGTTTATATCAAGGCCGAAAGTCGCCGGCGCCATGAAGGCTTACCGTGCGATTGGAACATTCCGCAAAGGACGGAACAAACAAGAGTTCACAATAGACATCGTAGCAGAAGATGAAGGAGACGCCGAACATCGTATTTTATCCAATTTTGGTAGTCGCCATGGGGCACCAAGAAGGAATATTGATATCATTTCTCTTGAGGAAATCAATCCTTCAGAATCGAACGCGCCAATAGTAGTATCTCATTTCCGCGACAATTAATCAGAGCGTGGCGTTCAAGTCAATATAGCCCGTCCAAGGGTCGAGGATTTGTTATGCATCGATTTGAACCGGCACCAAATTTACTTCTTGTCGGTGGCCCAAAAACCGGCACGACCTCGTTGATGCACTGGCTCAGGGAGCACGAACAGATATTCCATCCGTGGCCAAATGAGAGCCAATTTTTAATCGCTGGCGCAGCAGAATTTCCAACCTCTCCAATACATCCGAAAGGAACCGCAATCCTAGCTCCATATGCAGATCTTTCTAACTATAACAAGGAAAATTACGTAATGGACAAATCCGCATTCCACCTCTATTCAACAAGGGCACTATCTTCAATTAAAGATCAAATGCCAGAAGCGAAGGTGATAATTACACTCCGAGATCCAATAGATATCATGTTAAGCATGCATCAAGAACATCGAAAAAGATTGATTGATTACACACTCACACAAGATGAAATGATAGATTATTGCCGCGAGGCAGGATTTGTAATCGATGAAAATAACCCACAAACATACAGTTTTATGCGGTTTCCCCAATTAAAACAGCCCGTTCTTGAATGGGTAGAAAAACTAGGCGACAGAGTTAGAATCATACCAATAAATTCCCTCAAAGCAGCCCCGATCCAAACTCTGAACGAAATACTAGAATGGTTGGGGGTTGAAAAATTTTCAGACGATATAAATTTATCAAAGCAAAATGAAAGTGGAATGATAAATTCTGCAAGGTGGGCACAATTTGTTAGAAAGCCGCCAACCATTCTAGCATCGTTGATAAAAATACTAATTCCTACTCAAAAATTACGCAAGGCCATTCTAGATCCAATTCGTTCTCCGGCTTTCAAACCCAAACCATATCGAAGACCAGAACTATCTGAAGACGTTAGAAAAGAACTCGAAACGGTTTTTTCTGAAGAACTTGAATTTCAAAAAAATCTTTCGAAATATATCGATTCGAAACTCATTATTGACAAATCCCGATGAACCTTTCATCGCCCAGGATGAAAAAGAGATTTCCTCAGGAAAAAACACCTGATTTCGTAAAAAACCTATTAAGAGCCATGTTTTATCACACATTATGGCAAATAATGCTTATACAAGAGAAGTTGTTTTTTTGAGCATTCTTCTAATAATTTCATCGATTTCTCCATTGTTTATGGAATCAGATTTATTAGAACTTGATATTCATCAAAAGTTAGTCAAATCGTTGATGTCAACACTTTCTCCAGCGGTTCACCAACCACTACAATAATGGCCGATATGGGAGGTGCTGCTTTTTTCATCATCAAGGAGGGCATCGCTTACTCAATGCAAGTGTTGGAGTAGAAGTGTTACCACATTCTTCAACTCAATCAATGTATTATAATATGGCAAATGCTCAAACGAACGGAACACTCAATAATACATTTGTAACTACAACGGGCGTTGAACTAATCAATGCAAATGCAGGACCGCCAGGGTCAGGAAATAACTCTACTACCATTCAAAATGCCGTTCAATGGTCAGGTTCTCATAGTTATGATACTCTTAATTTAAGTTGTGGGGCCCAAACTTGTGGCTCAATAACTGCTACTGGAAATCTAACGATTACCGTTAGAATACTGGTTGTTGCGGCTGGAACAACCATTTCTGCAAACGCAATAAGTAGTGGTGGTACTGGTGCTGGAGGTACAATTGTTGCATCAAGTAATGGCTACAGTGATGGCGGTGGTGGCGCAGGCCATGGCGGCAGTGGCGGCAGTGGTGGTGGTGGCCCCAGTAATGGCGGGTCATCCTATGGAAATTCTACCGAACCTGGCTCACAAGGCGGTTCAGTCAGTAGTTCAAATCATCCAACTGCAGGCGGCGGAAACGGCGGCGGATATATACGAATATTTGCAGAACAAATTGATGTTAATGGGACAATTCAATCCAATGGAGAGAATGGTGCCAATGGCCACCCGATTTCAGGAGGCTCAGGACCAGGTGGTTCAGGTGCTGGAGGTGGGAGTGGAGGTTCAATTTTCATTAAAGCAAATACAGTAAATGTCGACTCGGGTGGCATTATTGAAGCGGTTGGCGGAGATGGTGGGCATGGTGCTCCTAGTTTCTGTTCAGGTGCCTGCATCGGTTTTTTCCATGGCGGAGATGGCGGCGGCGGCGGTGGTGGCGGCCGTATTACTATAATGACTCAAGTCTCCAATTATTACAATCAAGGAACTATTTCTGTTTCAGCTGGTAGTGGTGGTAGTGGAGGCCAACCATATGGAACCGGTGCAGTTGGGGTGCCGGGTTCTTCAGGATCAACTGGTGTCAACAGTTCCTCTACTTGGGCAGGCTATACAGTTTCAAATGAAGTCAATGAGAATGACGGTTCTTTCATTACCGATGCATGGTCGCCAAATGGTGGAGAAATTATTGATGGATGGATAAATCACACTTCAACAATTCCAGTAAATTCAAGTTTAATATTCAAATATAGATACACAATTTCTGGCTTAACAACAGATACTTCTACTGATTGGAGTGATTGGAATATAGGCAATTTATCGCATCAAATATTACTGCGGTTAACTGCTGTACAATTTTCTTATCAATTCAATCGTACAGGTACACAATCTCCAGAATTGAGCGACTATACGTTATTCTGGGATGATGCACATATTCTCAATAATCTTGAGATGACTATGCCAGGTGGAAGCACACTTTTGGGCCCACTTTCACAATCAATTGGTTATTCAGATAATGCTACGATTGTGAGTAATTCTAATTCACACACAGTTAACATTTCAATTCCAACATTTGCAATTCCAACATCATCTCTCAATATATGGATAGATTGGCCAATTAATTCTGCCACAGATACAATTGAGGTGATGTTGGGTAGTTCAACAGTTTATACTGGGGCTATGAATTCAGAATTAGGAGGAGTTGACATTGAGTTCACTACTCAACAATTAATCAATGCATGGCCGAGTAGTGGAACGATTGGAACAGATGGAGTTGAAATGAATCAACTTATTTTCAATATTTCAACAACTATGGCAGTACAATTGGATGTTAAACATCCTCAAATGTCTTGGTCTTGGACACATGATGTTGATTTGAAATCAAACCTAACACAATATGCATTTGCAGCTTGTAATGATTGGTATAATGCCATATCATCTTGTTTATCTCAATACACATTGCAAGTCTCGGGAGATACAATTCCATTTAACTTGCAAAACTATGAGGTGACTCTCAAAGATCTGTCTGTACAGTGGATTGATGATATCGCCCCCCAACTCTATTCAATATATCATAGAATTGGAGAAAATATTGGGAAATCTATTCGTGTAGGAGATTCATTTGCAATTACTGTTGAAGATGTTATTGGTGAAACAACACTGACAGGTTCAGCTTGGATTCATCAAGGTGATAGTACAAAACCAGCAATAACAAATTCGTTATCCTATTTTTCCACCATAGGAAGGTATGGTGCTTCTTTCAATCCAACAGGATTTAACCCTACAGCTACAACTCAAAATTATATTGCATTAGAACTGGTTGATGCTCATGGCAATGTGCTATTTGTAGAGCAAGCCTATGCGTTTGAAATCGGCCCTGCCTTTCCATCGGTCACTTCAATAACGATGGCTGCAGCAAATAATACACATAATGCAATATCTGTATTTGAAGATTCCAGCACATGGGAATTGCACGATGAAGGGTTCATTTTTTCGGTTACATCTCAGCATAATAGAAGCGATTTATCGGCATCGGTCATCTTAACGCCTTCACAAGGAAATTCAGAGGCTCTTTGGCTTGGTTGGGATGAAAACAAAAATGCCTATACAGCATATTGGACTCCAAGCCGTGATGATTTGAAGACATGGCTATTAGAGGTTGATATTTCAGAGACAACTGGACAAATGGCTGAAGATGTTGATGGATACCAAAGTGGTGTTGATTATTCCTTTAGTTTAGTGGATCTGACTGGACCTGTAATAACAGCAATTAATCATGATAAAATCGTATTGATAGGCGATGATATGATTGTACAATTGGAATGGTCAAGTGACCAAAACGAGATGATCAATGGCTATGTTATTGCTTCTTTCAATGGCACCCAAGTTTCTAATCAAACCATTTCCCCAATCAATACAGGAATGTCTTCAGTTCTATTGCAAACAACAGATTGGGAAATTGGATTTCATGAACTTACAGCATTCCTTTTCGATGGATATGGAAACCCAAGTCAAACGGTTATTACTTCTTCAATGTTTGAAATAATACCACTGGCCCCTCTTGTTTCAGGAGATATTAGCTCATGGCAATTCGATTCAAATGATTTGAATCTAACAGTTTCCGGACAACACCAATTCCGCTTTAGAGAAGGTTTGGTAACGATTACTAGTGCAGGTACAACCCTCCTTGATAATCACTCTATTCAAGATGGAGATTGGGCGATTGAAGTTTCTTTATCTTCATTTTTGGATAACTCAATTGAAGTACAGGTTTTGGTTTGTGACGCAACTGATAGTGCCGAATGTGAACAATATTCCAATACGATAGATGCTTCTTCTGCAATTGAATATAACGTGGATGTTCAGTGTACTGAAGTGACACAATCACTGCAAATGAATACAACTGCAACCCTAGTAAGTTGTATTATCAGCAATACTGATGGAACCTTTCCAATGAATGTTTCATTAACTGTGTTGGGGGCAACATCATTCATTCAAGAAACTACTGTGGTAGGAGAACTTTCCTCACAAGGCCAACTTGAACTCTCTCTCCTAATTAATACAGGATTTGAAGAAGGAACTTGGAGTCAACCTTGGGTTCTTTCCATTACCAATCGCATTGGAGATGTTTCAGTATTGAATCAATCATCAACACCGTTTACAATCATTTCACCACAACAACAACAAGAGGAAAATAATTCTCAACCATCAACTGAAGGCACCTCATCTTCTACAATTGGAATGACTGGACTCATCGTTGCGATAATCGTTGTGTTCACAATTATTGGTACAATTGGATACTTGAAACTAAGGAAACCGGTTGAGCAAGAGATCGTAGAGCATCCAATGCAACAAGAGATTATTCAGGAATAACCAATCATTTTGGAAATGATTAAGGAGTAATCTAACCAAACTTTCACTTGACCTGGACGCGCAACGGTGAAAACAGAACCATGAGAGGCGATGCTGTGCTGAAGAAATCTTTCATGCGCCAGTATTGGCGTATTCAACAAAGCCAAACCTTGATTTCGATGGGGTTTTGGTGTACAACTCTCACTCTTCTAGTGTGGCCATTAGTGAGTTGGAGATTCGAAGCGATGGATTCGGTCTTTGGAATTCAACCCACTTATCTTGGTTTAATTGGAATTGGTTTAGGGGTACTTTCAATAGTTCTGATAATTGGCTGGGTTTACGATGTTACATTCGGCCTTTGGCGTGAACATCTTACGATAGTGCAAGAACGAAACCCATTTACAACATACAAAGTAAATGCACCATTTGGAATGCTGCTTGCACAAACGAATACGATTTTGAGAAAAATGTCTGATGATGATGAAGAAATACAACGTCACTGTGATTTCGTTGACCGTTGGTTAGAATGGAATTCGGAACAAGAAATTTGGGCTAGAACCATGTCTTCTTGGAAAGAAATTGTCGGGGAAGAAGACCCTTTTCTTTACCACCTGAGTGAAGAGGCGCGAACGAAGCTTGAAACTGCAGCCGAAGAAATGCAAGATTTTTGATCGGAGTGGCCCTTTTGGATTCAGAATTCATTGTCAAGCTTGCAGAAGATGCAGGGCTTGCGATTTTAGAAATCTACAACCGCGCAGAAGGATTTGAAATATCTAACAAAAGTGACAATTCTCCTTTGACAGAAGCTGATATTGCAGCGCACAACCTCATTGTCGAGGGATTACAGTCGTTGAATAACATACCAATTGTTTCGGAGGAAGGTAATGTCGGAGACCCAATCTCGAGTAACACTTGTTGGTTGGTAGACCCTCTTGATGGGACAAAGGAATTCATCAAGCGGAATGGAATGTTTACTGTTAACATCGCATTGATGGTGAAAAAGGGCGCCCGCTGGTCACCACTGTTCGGCGTTGTTCATGCTCCGGTGCCGAATACCACTTGGTTAGGGGGCATATCCCACCCATCAGAAAGAAGGGGTTCAGATGGTTCTGGTTTAATGATGGTAAATCCCTCAAATCCCCCAAAACCAACAAGGCTGGTCGCAAGCGGATCGCATAGGGGTGAGAAAGACGAATCTTTTGCCAAAACGCTTGGGAATTATGACCTAATTAGAATGGGCTCTTCTCTGAAGGCATGTATTGTCGCAGAAGGTAATGCAGATCTCTATCCTAGATTCGGACCAACATCTTGTTGGGATATAGCGGCAGCACACGCTGTCGTTGTCGGTGCCGGAGGTTGTGTGTTGGGTCCTACGGGAAAAACTCTTGATTACGATGTAGTTGACAATATATTAAACCCATTTTTCATGGTAGCAGCAGATGATCGTTGGAACGAGCAATGGATAGCCCATCAGGACTGAATCCACCAATCTGGATTTGAAAAACCGGTTAATTCTTCTAAAAGCAATAGGTCTTCATTCACTGTTTCAGCCAGAATAGATCGTTGCTCATCAGTGATTTTCCGTTTTTCAAGTGCTTTACCAGATAATACTGGCATTTTGTATATATTCACACCCTTTTTTTGTAATCGCTTTACAACCGGCCTCTTTACTAAATCAGGCAATAAATTTGCAAGGCTACGAAATAGGCGGCCAAATAAAGTAAGGGGCCGCCTATCTGAAGCAGTATTTGTGTTGCGCACCAGATCTAATCTAAAGGAATAATCATCGACACCAATGTGCTCACAAATTTTTTTCAGAACGATCGCCGGCTCCTCCCTCATCCTCTTTGCTTCAATAATCAAAATAGAATCTAAATCAAAAAATTCCAGCCATCTTGAGATAGCCGACCCATAAAGTGTGTCACACTGTAAACGTGAGTCCGACCAAGCCACCTCAAAATCACTCCAATCCAAATTATTTTCCTTATCTTCTTCTGTGCTGATGGCCATATTCCAATGAGAAATCGTGCGACTGACGGGCTCTCGAAGAGAAATAATCAATTTTGCACCTGGCCAATTTTCTCTGACTCTTTGAGGAGCTATCGGGCAGGCTAATGCGTGAACCGAACAATCTATTCGCACCCCTTTTTCTACGAAACAGTCAGCATATGCTTCCCAATTTGGAGGCGAAGCATCTCTGGAAAAAGTTCCTTTGTGAGTAGCTACAATATTTGGCTCCTTAGGATCAGAGACACAAATATCTGGGTGTTGAGAAAGGGCATCTGCTAACCAAGTGGTGCCAGCTTTGGGTGAACCTAGGAGAAAAGCGCCGACCTCAGGAACCACTGGCTGCCCTGCCTCCATGGAACTCCCCCCGGTACTTCAGATATAGGAATTCACACATTAATAGTTACATCAACCACCCGTCGCAATAAAATACGGGTCATATTTCGGCCGAGTCCCGGAAGGTGTAATGATGAGCAACAGAGTAGTTTGGTTCACAGGTCTTTCAGGAGCAGGAAAGACAACTATCGCTATGGCAGCAGCAGACAGGTATGGTTGTGAAGTGCTTGATGGAGACACAATTAGAGACTTCTTTGCTAACCACGATTTTAGCCGCGAAGGACGAGAAAGACATCTTCTCGGCATTGCTAAGATGGCAAAAATGATTTCAAAACACACCGATGTTCTTTGTTCATTCATCACTCCTTACGAAGACGTACGAGAGAAGATTCTAGAAATACTCCCAGATAATGCAGTTATGGTGCACGTATCTACATCTCTTGAAGTATGTGAGGAAAGAGATGTGAAAGGCCTCTACGCAAAGGCCCGCATTGGTGAAATAACTAATTTTACAGGTATTAGCGACCCCTTTGATGAACCAAAGTGTGCACACATCACACTAGATTCTAGTGGTAATGAAGGCAACTCCGTCGACGACATGGTCGGGCAACTAGCACATCTCTTTGAGAAGCAAAAATCCGTACTTCTTCCAGGTCGCTGGCAACCTCTACACGTGGGTCACGAATGGCTCATCCAAAGAGAGTTAGATCAAGGAAAGAGGGTTGTTGTTGGCATCAGAAATACTCCAGTATCGGATTCAGATCCCTTCTCAACAGATGTTCGAAAGAGAATGATTGAGCATAGGTATGCTGACGAAGACGTTGAGGCATGGGTTATGCCCGATATCGAAGCAATTTCCTACGGCCGCAAGGTCGGTTACGAACTCCGTGAGGCGGACGACATACCTCCAGAGGTATTCGCAATATCTGCAACAGGCGTTCGTGGGGGAAACAGGGCGAACGTGTCGGAACGAGTCATGGAATTCATGATTGCAGAAGGAATCTGGGATGGCGAATAATCTTCATCTCTACACTCTTTTAGCATCAACTCCCTAACCCCCAAACTAACCTTAACCCAAGCGACGGCTTCATTGCACCCCGACTCCCCCCCGACTCGATGAGCGCATCCGATCGGGCCGAATTGCAGCGAATTGCCCAAACCGTTGACATCAACCGTAAGCGGATGGAAGCCCTCGAACAACAAATTAGTAGATTGGAGCAAATTCGCATCGAACAAGTACAAACTATCGAAACATTGGCTGCAATTCCGCCAGAAGGAGCCAAAGGAGCGATGATACCATTGGGTTCTGGCGTACAAATTATTGCCGACATCCCATCAAACCCAGGAGTTGTGATTGATATTGGTAGCCGCGTGCAGGCCGAAAACACTCTTTCAGAAGTGTTTGAAACAATATCGAAAAGAGGTGAGGAATTGTCACGCCTCATTGAAAATTTAACGGAAGAATTCAATAATTTGGAGCAAGAAACTCTTGTATTAGCAAATATATTCAATGAACAAATCGCAGAACTACAAGGCACAGAACCTGAATTGTTCGGTAATGTTGCCGAAGAAACACCCACCTCTCCTGAGACAGTGTCGATACCAACCGAATCGAAAACAAAACGGCGCAAGAGGAAGCGCGGCACCGAGTTTACATTGGATGATTGAGGTGTGTGAATGGGATTATTCGATCGATTCAAAAAACAAGCCAAAGACGTAGTCAAAGAAGAAATCGTCGTAGAAGAAGACTCTATTGAGGCAGAACTAGCTCTTATCGAACGACGAAAATTACTCGAGGCAATAGAGAAAGCGAAAACGACCGCGCCACCACCACCACCGCCCGGATTTGAAGACTTTCAAGAAAAGGTCGAAGATGAATGGGACGATTTTAAAGAACAATTGCCCCCAGATCCGTTTGCTCAGCCTGGGGATAAAAAGCAGAGAAAACGGGCAGAAAGAGCAGCATCGATTGAACCCAGCAATTTAGCTAATACAGAATCAAAACTAAAAGATCGTGATAGGATGCAATCAACAACAGGTAGGAAATTAGTAGCAGTAGAGCCAGCCCACTTCAATATAGATTTAAGCGATTCAGAAGTCTCTAGTGGTGGACAAATTATCAAGAATAGTTCCGTATTAGATGAGATTCTTGAAGACCTGGAGTTTGAATTGTTGAGTGCCGACATGGGGCATTCTGCAACACAAGAGGTAGTCGCCGCCCTGAGAGCAAATTTAATTGGGGCACGAATTTCAAAGAAACAATCTTTAACAGAAGTTGTTGATTTAGCGCTAAGAAAATCCTTACTCGGATTATTGGAAGCCGGCTATTGGGATTTTGACAAAACTATCCAAGCATTCGTCGCTGCCGGCGGGCCGGTTTCGATAATGATTGTTGGAGTAAATGGTACAGGAAAAACCACAACTACTGCAAAAATTGCGCATCGCCTTTCAAATGAGGGATATTCAGTAGTGCTCGCAGCGGCCGATACATTCCGTGCCGGGGCAATAGACCAACTTGCCGCTCACAGCGAGCGCCTTGGTGTTCGATGTGTTCGCAGTCAACGAGGGGGGGATTCAGCAGCGATTGCTCGTGATGCAATCGAGAGTGCGAAGGCAAAGGGTGACGACATTGTCATTATCGATACCGCCGGCCGGATGCAAAACAAGACTAATTTGATGGAAGAATTACGAAAAGTCCACAGAGTCAGCCGCCCTCATTTGGTATTATTTGTAGCAGATGCTCTGGCTGGAAACGACGCTGTTACTCAAGCGATAGTATTTCAGAAAATTTTGAGATTTGATGGCGCAGTGCTTTGTAAATTGGACACAGATGCCAAAGGCGGCGCAGCATTATCGATAGCTCATGCTACAGGCAGACCAATCGTTCTCGCTGGTGTTGGACAGGGCTACGAGGATTTGTTAAACTTCGATCCAGAGTGGTTTATTGACTCGATAATTCAGTAAATGGAACGACCGAGTCGTTCATGAAGAAATCCTTTCGTGTGATGTTTATCATGGCGGGCGATGAAACGAAGACGGCTCTCGTTGTTGTCGATAATCCTATTATTGAGGGGAGGATCAAAAGCGTCCTATCCCGAAAGGGTTGGAACATCGAAATTTGTGATGATGGGGACAAAGCCGTAGATGAATATGTCAAAATCCGTCCTGATTTGACATTCATCGCTCTCGATATTCCTTCTATGGACGGTCATGTTGCAGCATTGGAGATTCGCGAATCTCATGCTACTGCCAGATTAGTATTTGTTACCAGTAAGTCACGCCTTGAAAAAGCAGAAGATGCAGCATATTCAGCAGGGGCAGTAGCAACATTAGTCACACCTCTTACAAAATCACAAATTGATGAAAGTTGGAATACGATAATGGGGCAAATACCTGAGGCACCAGGGGTTGCCGATCTTGATGCACTATATCCCGAAATGGAGGTAGATGCGCCCCTAGTTCCAGCGGCCCTAATTATGCCCGAATTCCCTCCACTTCCCACTTTACCACTGGCCCCCACCGAACCGTCAACCGTTAAAACAAAAGGAAAAAAGTCACGTAAAATATTATTATTATTGATAATTGCAGGCGGGTCGATCGGAGTTGCAAATTATTTAGGATATATTGATATCCAACCAGCAATCGATAAATTATTCGCTTTCATCTAATAGAATTGCTGGCACCGAAGTAGAAATTTCACTGCCTTGCGGTGCACTGGTAATCACTTCGATTTTCAGTGAAGTATCGCCTCGTAAATCCTCGTCCAAGTTATCGAGACGATATCCAAGGCGCCATCTCGTCAACATGTTTTTTCCAATCATATAACTAATAATTGCAATCGTACCAATCGCTGCAAACCAAATTAATAATTCAGCAAAGTCCAATTTTATCTCTCTCTTTCGAGCAAAGCGTTCCACGACGCATCAGCATATGCCTTAGCGGCAGATTTCCTATCTTTTACTCGATAAATTCCAGAACCGACAATTATCACATCTGCTCCTGCTATAATCGAATCATGCGGATTTCCATACCTTTGTCCCATTATTGCTGCATTAGAATCAATATTAACTCCAGGAGTCCAAATCATTTGCCCATCGCCAACTAATTCTCGCAAAGCACTCACTTCGATCGGAGAACTGCCATTTCCAATATATCCTAATACATGCGGAGAGGCTTTACCTGTGGCAATAGTTTCTTCAGTGTATTCGCTGGTTAATAGGTTGCCTTGACTTGACATTTGAGCGAGCAAAAGCACACCCCCAATTCGTTGCACATCTGCCCACCCTGCAGCAATCCCATCGATAATGTCGGGTCCAGAAATCCTGTGGGCAGTAACAATATCCGACCATGAACGAATATCGTAAACACCGGCCATTTGTTTTTGAGATATTCCACCAATATCTGCGAACTTTCGATCTTCAAAAAGAAGGAGACTGTTTTCAGCGGCAGCTTCGACCAATTTCAGCCAATTTTCTGTAGAAAAATCTTCGACGATGTCGACATGAGTCTTCAGGGCGGCGATATATGGGCCCACTTCATTGACTAAGTTCACCAATTCATCGATAGTGCGCAGGTCGGCAGCGAGACAAACTAATGATTGTTTTTCGCAAGCGGTTTCCATGAAGCGATGAGCGATAGGATTTGCACAACTTCTCCAGCGCGTGCCCCACACCTCATCGGGTTGCATCGGGCTACTCCGCTGCTGCAAGTATCTCAAGCCTTTCCCTTCGTTTACGAACTCAGGCCTATGGCCTGCACCGGTTTGTTCATGGACAAGCCGCGATGGCGGCGAATTACCGAGGAAGGCATATGGCAGACACTCCGGTTTTTTCATACGAAGTAACCACCAAGGATGTCGAAGGTTTACCTGATGCACGAGGAGATTCTATCAAGGCAATGTTCGCTTCGAATTATGGCGTTGAGGTCGGTGCGGTACGGGTAATATTGAGATATCAGGTTCGTGCCCAAATGTCGAGTGAAGAGGCTCGAAGTGCAATTTTTGATTTGTTCGCAGATCCAGTAATTGAGGAAGGAAGTGTCAACGAAACATTACTCAATGACCAAACGGTGTTTCCAATAGCCCCACAAATAGCTATTGCGACAGGATTCAAACCCGGCGTTACGGACAACGCCGCACAAGCAGGCCTCGACGGTTTGCTAACAATTTTCCCTGCTCTTTTCGAGCAAGCAGAGGTTGCGACGAGCAGAACTTACTTGTTTTGGGGCGTACCTGAAGAAATCTCGCCAGATTGGCTAGCAAGTAAATTGCATAACCGTATGATTGAGCGAGCGATTATTGCAGATACAATAGATTGCCAAGCAAAAAATTGGCCCACAATAAATTTCCCCGACCGTCCAGCATTACTACAACAAAAACCGTCAATCGTTAATCTCGAAGTGTCCGATGAAAAATTAATCGAGATTAGCCAAACCGGATTATTAGCATTAAACCTCGAGGAAATGCAGGCGATACAAGCACACTATCGAAATGCAAAAGTCAGAATCACAAGAGAAGCGAGAGGACTTGTGCCAAATGCTCCAACCGACGTTGAATTGGAGTGTTTGGCTCAGACGTGGTCTGAACATTGCTCACACAAAATATTCGCTGCAAAAATTCACCACATCGATACCGAAACTGGGGAAGATTGCTCAATAGATTCACTTTTCAAAACTCACATTATGACGCCAACGTTGGACATTCAATCCAAAGTTGATTGGCTTCTTTCGATTTTCCATGATAATTCCGGAGTAATCGCTTGGAATGATGATTGGAGTCTCTGTATGAAAGCCGAGACTCACAACTCACCGAGCGCATTGGATCCATTTGGAGGTGCGATGACCGGTATCGTAGGTGTCAATCGAGATATATTGGGAACCGGACTTGGGGCGCGGCCAATTGCCAATACTGACGTATTCTGTTTTGGTCCACCAAATTATTCGGGGGCAATTCCTGAAGGTTTATTCCACCCTTCCCGTGTATTCCGAGGGGTACATGCTGGTGTCCGGGCTGGAGGAAACGAGTCTGGTATTCCAACCGTGAACGGAGCAATAATCTTCGATGAAAGATATTTGGGCAAACCTTTGGTTTATTGTGGGACCGTAGGGATGATGCCACGCCGTTTGCCCGATGGCCGCGAATCACATATCAAAACGCCAACACCAGGGGATATCGTTTACATGGTTGGTGGTAGAGTTGGTTCTGATGGAATTCATGGCGCTACCTTTTCCAGCCTTGAATTGACCGAAGAAAGCCCATCTTCGGCTGTGCAAATAGGCGACCCTATCACTCAGAAGAAAATGATAGACATGGTGCTTGAAGCGAGGGATTTAGGTTTAATTCAAGTCATTACTGACAATGGTGCTGGGGGGCTATCAAGTAGTGTTGGTGAGATGGCCGAATTAACAGGGGGAGCCGACCTAGATCTTTCGGTTGTACCTTTGAAACAAGCAGGCCTTTCGGCCTGGGAGATATTAGTATCTGAGTCGCAAGAGAGGATGACTATTGGAGTAAGTACGGCTGATTGCGAAGCTTTCGAGAAACTTGCTGTTCTTCATGAAGTAGAAGCAACCGCAGTTGGAACTTTTACAGACTCCGGCTCATTTATTGTTCGATTTGGAGAACAAACAGTTGCTGATTTACCAATTTCTTTCCTTTACGATGGCTGCCCACAATTACAGCTCGAATCGGAATGGATTCCTCCTATTCATGAACCAATAATATTCCCTCAAGTCAATGCGAATGAGTTTGGAGAAATCCTTTGCCGACTGATGGCTCGACCGAATGTTGCCAGCAAAGAATGGTGGGTTCGCTCCTATGATCACGAAGTTATTGCCCAATCGGTGATCAAGCCGTTTGGCGGCGTCAACCATGACGCTCCCGGTGACGCTGCAGTCATCGCCCCAATACAAGGACAAACACAAGGTGCTGTTATTTCAAATGGAATCGCTCCACGATATTCTGATATCGACGCATATGCCATGGCGGCAGCAAGTATCGACGAAGCTCTTCGAAATGCAGTTTGTGTTGGAGTTGATTTGGATCTCATTGCCGGTTTAGACAATTTCTGTTGGCCAGATCCGGTCGAGTCTGCAAAAACTCCGGATGGACGCTATAAATTAGCACAATTAGTTCGTGCTAATCGCGCTCTTGATGATATATGCCGTGCATACAATTTGCCCTGCATAAGCGGTAAAGATTCTATGAAAAACGATGCAATATTGGATGGGAAGAAGATTAGCGTTCCACCAACATTATTGTTCAGTTTGATAGGCAATCATTCTGATGTTCGTAAGGCAGTTTCGAGCGATTTCAAGAATGTGGGCGACCACATATATTTGCTTGGCGAAACCCATCAAGAATTAGGAGCAAGTGAATTAGCCTTCATGTTTAGAGACGAATCTAATGGCCGAAGTGGAATTGGAGGGACAATACCAGAAATTGATGCAAAGCGAAACCTTTCGATGTATCGTTCACTTACGGCTGCAATGGGCGCAGGGCTTGTAGCCAGCGCGCACGATTGTAGTGACGGTGGACTTGCTACTACAGTTGCTGAATGTTGCTTCGGCTGTGATTCGGGCAGTATAATCGACATTTCCCCCATTACATCCGATTGTAGTCATATCGACTCATGGGGGGCTCTATTTGGTGAATCTCTGGGACGTATCTTAGTTAGTGTAAAACCCACAGACAGCGTCGCATTTGAAGCATCAATGAAAGGTCACGCCTGCTACAAATTAGGCCGTGTAGAGTCTGGCGACAATATCACTTTCAATAATGGTAATGATTCAGTTATGACCGCATCAATGTCCGCTCTAAGGGTGGCTTGGAAAGGTACACTAGACGGGGGTACAAACTAATGGTTGACACCCCGCGCGTTGCAGTCCTTTCTGGGTTTGGAATTAATTGTGAGACCGAGACGATTGCAGTGTTTGAAATGGCGGGAGCTAAGGCCGACAGAGTTCACGTCAACCGTCTTGTCAATGGTGAAATGAGCCTTGATGATTACCAAATTATGGCCGTTCCTGGAGGATTTTCTTTCGGCGATCATTTAGGAAGCGGCCGCCTGATGGGTAACAGGCTTCGTTTTGGGCTTCGAGAGCAAGTCAGGGCTTTTGTAAAGGCAGGAAAACCAGTGATTGGTATCTGTAATGGTTTCCAAGTCTTAGTAAAGATGGGTTTGCTACCGGGAGATGAAGAAGTATCCCTAACACAAACCGCTTCCCTCGCCCTAAATGATTCTGGGCATTATGAAAATCGTTGGGCAACCCTAGAGTTCGACCCGAATAGTCCATGCATCTGGACTAAAGGCATGACTCGTATGCGTGTACCAGTAAGGCATGGAGAAGGAAAATTCGTAACCGATGACAGAACTTTATTGGACGAGTGGGCCGAATCCGGCCAGCTCGCTGTACGATATGTGAACCCCGATTCCGATTACCCTAGTGCAAGTGACAAGATCCTCCCCTATCCAATATCACCAAACCAAAGTTGGCGAAACATTGCGGGTGTTTGCGACCGAACCGGCCTCGTTTTCGGCCTTATGCCCCATCCTGAAGCCAATCATTCTACTTGGCTGGGCGCTACCTGGACCCGCGAAGAAATCGAGCATGGAGAGGGTGAAGGCATGACGATATTCAGGAACGCAGTTAATTACGTAAAAAACTCATTATTGTAATCAATAAACTACATATTCACGTCTGCTTCTCACATTATATGGCTGATTCGACCCCTACGTCGGTGGAGATGAAGCACGGGCTCCCTTGGCACAAACTCACCAAGGAGCAACAGGCGGCATATCCAATTCCAGAAAAATCTCTGCTTAGGCCAATTTCGCTGTCATTTCTTATCGGAGTGCCTTGGCTAATCTTCCACCTCTCCATGGGCTTTCTCACTTTTCTCAATACAGTATGGATAGGGAACTGCGCATATTGTATGGATAATGACGGCCAGATCTGGTGGGGCCTTTTGACTCCCATTTTCAATTTCTTCGCCACATTTCCATTAATTTTTGGATTGCTAATGATTTGGTGGAGTATTTTCCCTACCCCTGAATGGCGTAGAAATGAAATGGCAGGCTACACATTTGCTCTTCCATTCGCGTTGTTTTGGTTAATGTTAGCGTGGATAGCCTGGGATCTCCATACTTGGGTTGAGGGGTCATTGGGTATTTCAGACAATTATCAATTTGGCGCCCAATGGGTGTACTGGACCTGGTGTTGGTTTGCGATTCCGGTAGTCGGCTCAATCGCTTTAGCACCCCTTTATTTTGTTCTGAAAACCATAATCCGCGGAACTCATAATTCCCCCCCTCCTCCATATGTGGGAGAACTAGGTTCTAGGATTCTGCATGAGGGAGACCAAGGTAACGATGTATCGAGGTTGCAAGAATTACTGAACACGACGACCAATCATAATTTGGCCGTGGATGGTAATTTTGGCTCTCAAACAAAAGCAGCCTTGATGGAATTTGAATCAAACAACAACCTCGACCCAGAGGGTGTGACGGACAAGTTAGCATTGGCGATTTTAGACAAAAAAGAGCCAAATACTATGGATGAGTTAACCGAACTTATTGACTTAATTCTTTCAATAATAGATCCCCATGACAAGGGCGAGTCTCGAGCAAGAGCCGAATCTATTTACAATAATCTAATGAAAACTATGCCCTTCAATATGCGCACCTCGGCTCGCATGGTTTGGAAGGAGAGATTTGGCGTTAATCGCGAAGTCCTCGAATGGTGGAAGTAACGGTCAGTTTGATGACTATCACCTGTTGGCAAGTACATGCCGGACCCTTCAGTCGAAACCACAGAGGACACAATTCTCCTTGAAGTTCTGGCATCCCTTCATCCTACAGCTAAACGAAATTCTCTTCGCCGAATGGTAGATCATGGAAGAGTCAGAGTAGGTCAGGAACGAGCAACTCGAGCAAATGCAAAAATCTCTGCAGGGGTCAAAGTTACTATTCTTTCGACAGCGGATGGAGATACGCCAAAGCGAAATCAAAAACTCGAAATGCCAGAACCGTCAATACTTTTCTCAGATATTGAAATTATTGTTGCTGACAAACCCGCAGGCCTTCTCGCGGTTGCTACAGATCGTGGCGAATTCGATACAATGTTTGACCGTATGGCGAAATGGGCGTGGGAAAACGGCAAAACACGCGCTTACCTCGTTCATCGACTCGATAGGGAAACATCTGGTTGTATGATATTTTCTCGCTCGGCTGAAACTCGAGATTTTCTTCAATCCCAATTTAAACTTCGAACGATAGAACGAATCTATCACGCAGTTATCCACGGTAAACCCGCTAATGAATCAGGTACAGAAACCACTCGTATCCAAGAAACAAAAGATAAGCGGGTTCGACTTGTATCCCCAGGACGTAGGGCTGGAAAGGAAGCAATCACCCATTGGAGTTTGGAGAAAGAAGGGCCAGTTCATAGTTTGGTTAGAATCAAAATTGACACTGGGCGAAGAGCCCAAATCCGACTTCACATGGCCGCTTTGACTACGCCAGTTGTCGGTGATACTAGGCATGGATTTGGAAAAGCCAGCGTCAATCGGCTTTGCCTTCACGCCTCCTCGCTTGAATTTGATCATCCTAACGGTGCGCGGCAAGCCGTTGAAAGTCCAATTCCTAAGCAATTACTTTCTGAATTGAATCGACGATTAGGTTAAATTATTCTTCAGCATGATGAATAATTCTAGATGGCATAAACAGTTTTACTAGAATGGCTCCAATGAAAGCTATCACAGCACCCACGAAGGCTGAAGCAACCATACCCTCAACAAATGCCAATTGAGCATTTTCTATCAATTGTGCCCCTAAGATATTTCCTCCTGCTGACATATCACTGCCAATTCTAATTGCTGCTGCAAACGAATCAAAGGGTAATTGCCCAAGATGCTCCAATCCCTCTGGTACAATCATGCTCCTTTGGTAATATTCGTTCAAAACAGAACCACCAATGGCAATACCGAGGGCCCCTCCTACTTCTCTACTGGTGTCATTCGTGGCACTTCCAACTCCTGCCTTACCCGCAGGTATTGAATCCATGACCAATGTAGTGGATGGTGCCATTGTAAGACCCATCCCAAGCCCTACTAGGAAGAATATCAATGCAAGTTTGCTATAATCGGTATCGATAGTAACAGTTGTAAAAATCAACATTCCTATTGTAACTAAAGTAAGGCCGGTTGCTATGACATTGTTGCTGCCAAATTTTTCTACAAGACGATCCGAATTGGCTGCGGCCGGCATCAGACCTACAGGGAGCCACAAGAATTTGAACGCCGCCCCAAGGGGAGTGAGCCCACGGACTAATTGGAAGTGCAACATTTGGGTGAACATGAATGAAAACATCACATAAAAGGCGAGCATTATCGCCACTAGACCCATTGTAAACCCCCTATCTTTGAAGAAATCTAGGGGCAACATAGGGTACTCTGTTCGCCGTTCCCAACGGATGAAGATAGCAGAAAAAACAATGCCCAATGCCCCAATTCCTAGAATTTCAGAGGATCCCCATCCAACGCTCGGTCCTTCGATAATGGCGTAGAGAATTGAACCAAGAGCCGCAACAGAAAGTAAGGCTCCAACCGGATCTAGAGGCCTTTCTTGGTCATCCTTAGTTTTTGGAACTAGGAATAAGCCAAGTAGCAGTGCTAGAGCAATAATTGGCACATTAATCAAGAAAACCATTTGCCAATCATAGTTCTCAACCGCCCATCCCCCTACTAGTAAGCCAATAGGGGCTCCAACTCCCGCCATTGCCGCCCAGATACCAACAGCTTTGCCGCGTTCTTCAGGAGGAAATACTACTACAACTACAGAGAGAGTTGCGGGCATCACCAAAGCAGCTCCTAGTCCCATAACAGCTCTCGCAGCAATCACTTCGTTAGACGTTGAGGCATACATCGCAGTTAGTGCAGATGCTCCTGCCACCATAATCAGCCCAAGTTGTAAAGCCCCCTTTCTCCCGAATCTATCTCCAATAGCACCCATCACGAGGAGAGTTCCACCAAAAATTAGCGCATAGGCGTCTAACATCCACTGAAGTTCAGTATTGTCTGCTTGTAGATCCTTTGATAACTCAGGCAGTGCAACGTTTAGAGTCACATTATTGAGCATCACTATGATGAGGCTAAGACTCATTATTCCAAGAATAATCCATCTACGACTATGGATTAATTCATCTCTTTCCACACTTGTTCCAAAGAGGGGCTGTATAAGAATATAGAGTATTAATAATCTTATTCAAACCAATCAATATGTGTGCGTTGATAACTTTTCTTTGCAACTTTCATATTTACATAGCCCAAATCTATTTCTTGAAAAATTCTAGAATCTAGGATCCTTCCTCGAACACGTACTTTCAATTGTGAATCTTCTACTAAATGACGAGGCTCGAGGGTAAATGTGTGTGATTGCATATTACCCGGAAATAAATACCCCATGTCTGTGCATTTTCCTCCTCGTGCGGCAAATTCTGACGAGTCAAAACTTACACACATTTTGATATCCTCCAATGGCAAGGTGCCGTTGTTGGTTAGTTCTGCATCGACTACCAGTATACCCTTTTCTTTCTTAATATCGGCAGCGATTCCGATTTCTTCATCCATAGCATGATCCTCCTTTGACACTTGAGTGCCCCCAATCCAAATAGACCTTTCTTAGTTATGTTTCAATCTTAATACTAACAATTTAGAAAAACATAATCATTTTTTTCTTCAATCATCAATTCGTAGCCTTCATCTCCTTCTTCGTTACGCCTTGAAATATGTCCCTTCCTAGGCGAGCGATGGAACAGATGGGTTTCGCCATTTGTTGCCTCACTTGCGATGCCGATGATGTAGCGGGATCCCCTCGATGCAAATCTTGTATTTCGGGACATATTCGCACTCGCGATAAGATTGCTGATGGCCCGGCTGAAAGTAAAGCAGATCGGCTCTCTAGAGAATTTGTTACCATGCTTGCTAATCCAGTTGATTATATTGATGACCCACTTCATGGAGGAGTAATGACTCAATATAAAATGCTAATCGATGCCCATCACGGCCTTGCTCCTGCCACAACAACGGAAGAAATCCAAGCTAAGTTTGAGGCTTTGAAAAATAAGAAATCTAAATCCCTAATTCGAAATGTTGCGAATAATCGTAAATGGGGCGAAGAAAGATTAGGGGCTGAAGAAAGGGAAGAATTGCTCATAAAAATTGCTGGTGAACCAAAGCAAAAAATCCCTACATGGGAAGAATTATTGGAAGAGGTAGGCGACCTCCTCGACAACGATTGAGGTTACGAGACTTCAAACGATATGGTTTCTGCAGGTGTTTGAAATGTCAGAGAAACGCGACCCTCGTGCCCACTGGCTGGACGAAGATCCATTCGATCAACTTGGTAATACATCGAAATCCCACACTCGTGCCCGGGATGATGGTAATTGGCGAAAACCACATGTCCGTGTAATCCATTCTAATCAAGGAGGCCAACCTTTTTTCAGATTATTTGGAGCACCTCAGCATGGGCATCAGCCGACGATACACACCGGTTCAATTTGGCATTTTTCGAAAATAGAAATCGAACATTTGACGCAAGCGACGATTGCATTTTCGTTAGCACTTGCTTTTATGTCGGTTCGTGGGTTATTTGGAGCAATTCAAAATCCATTAGCATTTCTTATCGGCGGCTTTCTTTATGCAGCAGCAATTGGCCCAGCATTTTTACTTCATGAAATCGCCCACAAAATCGTTGCACGAAAATATGGTTGTTGGGCAGAGTTTAGAGCATCTCCAACCGGTTTGAAATGGGGTGTAATTATTGCTGCAGCTTTCGGTTTTGTTTTTATGGCGCCAGGTGCGGTGATGGTTGCTGGTCAAACAACCAAGGCTCAGTTCGGAAAAATCGCAATCGCAGGCCCCCTGACAAATGTCGCTCTTTGGGCCGTTGGAGTTGGAATGATCCTTTTATTAAACGGAATCAGCCCATTCCTTGATGATTTTTTGGGGATATGGTTGATGGGAAACGCTATTTTAGCGGCATTTAATATGCTACCATTTGGACCGTTGGACGGAAAGAAAATCAAAGCCTGGTCCGATCCTATTTTCTGGGTTTCTTTTGTGACGATTCTAAGTATTGCGTATCATACATTAACTGGAAATATATTCGTAATTCTGGGCATTTAGGTGCATCGCAGAAACGAAAATAATTGAAGCAAACTCTGGCAAGAGATGAGGTGACAGGAATTCCGCGATGCAGAGGGAAATAAGCAAACCATGTCTATTAATATTAAGCCGGCATGAGTCAAAGATATTCATTTAACACAGGTTTTTCATCACAGTGGAAGAAGGTCATCAGAGCCCACCAAGTAATCATGTCTAGGCTGTTGACAAGGTTTGCAACACCAGTGTTTTCTTCGCCGTAATCCTTGCCAGTGGTATCCATCCAATCCTCCATTTCTTCGAGAGTATCACAAGTCTGGTGATAGCACCAATATCCGTCAACTAAGCCACCAAATCCGACGGTAACAGTCCCAAGGTTATCTTGGAAACTCGCGTGATCACTCCTTGCCGTAGTATCTTCATAGATGATAATTTCAGGCCGGTCCGAATCAATCCATGAATCGGTTTTCCAAGTGTCCGATGAATAGTTTACACCAATTAATGTACCAATTTCATTTTCTAAACCTAGAGCATCTGAGCCAATCCAATTTGACAGGCCAACCATGCCTGGTTGATTGATGACATCATGGTCAAGGGAAGGTCCAATGTAAACTCGCATAGGCCAAACCTCGGCGTCTTTTGGATACCCCCCCTCGTCAATTTGAGGATCAGGATCTCCGTGTGGCGCTCCTCCTCCTCCAGGCCAATTTACACCAGCCATGTCGAGATTGATGTAATTGGTAACGGTGACTTCAGGATGGTCTTCTGCGACATAATATTCGGTCCAATAATCTGAACCACGCTTCCCTCCCTCTTCTCCAGACCATAGGCAAAATACCATTGTTCGGCGCGACTCAAAATCAGCCAAAACTCGTGCTGTCTCGAGCACCATTGATGTTCCAGCCGTATTGTCGTAAGCACCGACCCGTGTTCCATAACTCCGTGTTCCTGTGACGTGAGGGTCGAGTAGTACGGCATTAGCAGGTGGCGCAATATCGAAGTGAGCACCGAAAACTAACCATTCATTGATCATTTCACTTCCCCATTTGTAAGCACAGACATTGTACGCTTCTGGATTTTGTGAACCTAAAATATCTGTAAACTCATACCTATGGGTTTTTACCTCCAAACCAAAGGAACTCAACTCGTTTGCAAGATAAGCAGCCCCATCTTCGTATGATGGGTTTCCTTGACCAGCCCAGCGATCGTAATATCCTTCGCGGCCATCAACATCGAATAGGGAAATCGCCGGATCGGTGATTTCAAAGAGGCGATCATAGACTACTTTTCCATGCATTATTCCAGTCGAGTGAGCTCCGCCTTCATCGATTCCTATAGCCATTTCTCGTACAATTGAAGCAGATTTAATCAGAACTTTACCACCGGTTTCAGTGCTGTAGTTCATCGTATCATAAGTTGAATTTTCATTGGTAGCAACTCTCTGAACGGCATCATCTGAGTCACCACTGTCTCCTCCATTGGACATCCATGTCACCCAAGACTCCGCTTGATGGCGTATCGGCCAATTTTGCCGTTCCATTTCACCGAACATGAAAATCATTGTATCGGCTCTTGGGGGCGCTAAGATTGAAATTGTCTCCTGTTCCCCGGATTTTAAATCAATAACCGTTGAATTTTGTACAAACCCCGTCACAGGATCAATCAATAAATATGGAATGAAAACCGACATTGAAACCTTTGCTTTGAATTCTACGTCTTGAAAAACACCCCCAGTCATCATTTCGACATCGACAGATAAATCACCATTTTGAGGTGTGTCGTTTTCTTCGCCAAAACAACCGCTTATCGTTGCAAGTAACATGATAATTATCATGCTGGATGCTAACATCCGCCGCGAAGCCATGAATTGCCGAGATATTCACTGCTGTTGAATGCGACGGGCTCACGCATTGAACTGTGATAAGCAAGTTAGGGACCCATCTGCTTCACGAATCGCATCCATGTCAACTGTTGTGACGTTGAATCCAGCGTCGAGTAATAATTGTCGAGTTGCTGAATATCCTGCCGCTATAATGACCTTATCCTCAGGATATCCAATTGTATTCGCAGCATAAGTCTCAGAATTAGGCACCCAAATTATTTCTTCAGCAAGGTGTCCTATTTGATTGATACTAAGATGCCCTTCTGCGGCGACAAGAGTCCCTGGGCGTGGAGAAGAACAGACGGTTGTTAGATGCAAGGTTGAGTCTGGGATTTCAATTAATTCAACTTCAAAGCCAGCCTCTTTGACGTATTTCGCTAGGAATTCAGCTCCAGCTCGATTAGTTCGTGTTGAGATGCCAATTAGATAACGATCATCTAAGAAAATAACATCACCACCATCTAAAGTGCAATTGGAATTCATGTGGATAATTTCAGAACCCCCTCTCAAGTATTCGATTATTGCCATCTGTTCTCCTTCACGAGACTCATGCCCTAATTTGGGAATAATTGCCTTGTCGCAAACCATCACGGCAACATCTTCGACGAAACAACAATCTGGGTGATTATCAAGTCCTGGAAGGACTGTGACCTCAGTTCCGTGCGCACGAAGTGCAGCCACATAGGCATCATGAGCCCCTTGTCCTGCTTTCGCATCGGGAGTGTTGACACCGAAATATTTAGAGAGCGCATGATCGAAATTTTTTGATACGCGTCGGGTGACTGCGGACCGACGACTCCGATCGAAGGTGCCAGGCATGAATCGCCGTCCGCCCTCCCATTCATAACTATTCGGAATCCGGAAATTATTTTCCGCTATGAATATTAGAAAACGCCCTGGCATCCAGAAATAGCAGATAAAGAGATGTACTAACCTACTTATTCATGTATTGCCTCAGTCCGCGATAATCTATGGAAGAGCTCTTAGAGGCATTGGATGAGAATGGATTGCGGGCGAGCCCTGTTTTTTCTGTAGAAACAAAAAATTATCTCATCGATATAGATGGAACGATAGGTGAAGACATTCCTAATGAAGAACCCGAGAGAATGGTGACCGCTGAAGCCTACCCAGATGCATTAGAAACAACCAATCGCTGGTACGATGAAGGCCATCAAATATGTTTTTTTACAGCAAGAACCGAAGAGCACAGAGAAGTAACCGAAGCTTGGCTTAATGAAAAAGGATTCAAATTTCATTCCCTTTTGTTTGGAAAGCCACGGGGAGGAAATTACCACTGGATTGATAATCACAGTGTAAAAGCTACACAATACAAGTCAAAATTTACTGATTTAATACGACGTAATATCGAAATTGAAGTATTTGATGATAATTAATCAAGAAATGTTTCCAATAGTTTGTGCAGCCCAAATACCGATACCATAGGCGATAATTGTTAAGATAATTGAAATTGCCATTGCAATTTCGAATTCAATATTTTTCCTCAACATTATTGGCAAAGTGACAAATAAAATTAATGATGGCAAGACCAGCCATAGAATTCCCTCAGCAAAATCTGCGACTTTTTCAACATCTGATGTTTCTTGATAGAGGGAAGTGAGGGCAATAATGCTCGCCAGCGGCAGTGAGACAACTAGAGCTCCGAAGGTCGCCGACTTCTTTGCGATCTCGCTGGCTGTCACTATTACGGCTCCGCTAAACAATCCCTTTCCTACTAGACTGACCCAGTTCATGTTTATCGAAAGCACTCTATGCACTCAATCATGTCGTTGTCTTGTGTACGCTAGGACACTAATCATAACCAGCGCCACTACCACCCCAATCATAGCGTAATCAGGGTCTTCCTCCCACTTAGAAGAATCAAGAGGATAGGCGTCTGCATTGTTACCTACACCGTCTCCGTCTGTGTCCAGCCACTCCCCTCCGTCCATCGGAAAAGCATCTGAGTTGTCTCCGAAGCCATCCCCGTCGGTGTCTATCCACTCTAGGGGGTTTGTTGGGAAGGTGTCGGTATTGTCCCCCACTCCATCCCCGTCCAAGTCACTCCATTCGTTTGCCTCGTTTGGAAACGCGTCTGAGTTGTCGCCGATTCCGTCGCCATCAGTATCGGACCACTCGTTTTGGTCGCTAGGAAATGCGTCAGCGTTGTCTCCCACTCCATCCTCGTCAGTGTCCAATGTTTCATTAGAATCGTTTGGAAAAGCATCTGAGTTGTCGCCGACTCCGTCTTCGTCTGTGTCAGACCACTCATTTGGGTTACTTGGAAACGCGTCCGCGTTATCACCTACTCCATCACCGTCAGTGTCTGCCCATTCACTGGAATCTAAGGGATAGTGGTCATCATCGTTAGGATGCCCATCACCATCGATATCAGGGTCAAGGAAGTCGCACACACCATCTCCGTCCATGTCTTCTGGATCCGGGAGTCCCCAGGGATTGGTTCCGCATGATAACTCATCATCGTCAGACCAACCATCATTATCATCATCGGTGTCCGCATTGTCTCCTAATCCATCCCCATCATTGTCCGACCATTCGCTAGCATCGAGGGGAAACAAATCGTAATCATCGAAGTACCCATCACCATCATCATCAGTATCCATCACGTCACAAACACCATCGCTGTCTAAATCAGATGGTACTGAGCTAACATCCAACCAATCAGTAAGACAATCGAATTCCTGGTCGTTGTTCCAATTGTCTCCATCTGCATCTTCATCCACCTCATCACATACCCCGTCTAAATCGGTGTCAGTGTACAGTTCTCCGTTTATTGGGTCGCAGTCAGTCAAGTCAGAAACGTCATCACCATCCGTATCCCAATTGAGTGGGTTTGTGCCGATATTTGCCTCTTCTGAGTCGGTCAACCCATCATTATCATCATCTATGTCTGCGTTGTCCCCAATTCCGTCCTCATCGTTATCCGCCCACTCGTCAGAGTCGTACACGAAGGCATCCGCGTCGTCTCGATAACCGTCTCCATCAGAGTCTCTGACAAAACCCGAAAGGGCCCAAGAAAGAGTCAGGTCTGCCCATACGGGCTCATTCAGAGAGGGGAGATGAGAGCCGTTGTTTATTCTCCAATGAGCTACTCTGTTGTCATCTGAGCAGTTGAGGTTTTCGAATGAATCTGTCTCGCTTATTCCATCTGAGTTGATTAGGTCGATGCTCCCAAGGAGCGTCATGGACAGGTCGCATCCTGATCGGTCTGCCCAATGGTCAACCGACTCTAGAGCCGAGGGGTATTCGTTACCTAAAATCGAACCCCCGTCGTAGTAGATTACCCCGTCTCCTGTAGAGTGGACATGGAGTATGTCTGGCCTTCCCGTGTCCGGGCAGTCGGAAGAGAAGTCATCCCAGGTAGCACCGTTGAGGGATACTATTGATCTGATAGAACCGCCTGAGTCACATGCCATCCGGTGTGACATGAAGCCCCCATTGGAATGCCCCATGATAACCACTCCATCGGGGTCAGCGCCGTAGTTCAGCACTGCTTCCTCGATTAGGTTCTGGAGGTACCCAACATCATCTACCTCATCATCGTATAAGTTGCAGCAGCTATCAGTAGCGTTCCACCATCTCTGAAGGAACCAGTTCATTGTACCATCGGGAGATAGTAACAGGTGTTCATTTTCGTGGACACTGTCGTACAGTCCCATGTAGGCGGAGTTTTGTGTCCCCCATCCGCTGTAGCCGTGCAGCGACACGACGAGAGGCAGCGGCCTGTCGTAGTCATGCCCTCCTGGCATAGTCAAAGTAGCGCTCCTTTCTGAAGTTCCTAATGTGGCATATGTGTGTTCGTCAGTATATGCGATAGGCCCACCATAGTCTGTTTCAAGATGCGTAGCCCCTTTCTCTAATTCGGCGTAGGAGATGACTGCGAGTGACTGGCTAATCATCACCAAAACAACCAGAATCACTGGAACAGCACTGGCTCGCATGGCTCCAGAGCCAAGCAATGCTCTTTGAAATTGTCCCGTAACCGCTGGTGTTGTTAGGATGGTGCAGAGGACAGGATTTGAACCTGCGAAGCACTACGCACTGGGACCTCATCCCAGCCCCTTTGACCACTCGGGTACCTCTGCTTTGAACCGGGCGAGCGACCATCCCTATTTCAGAATGGCGAACCCACTAAGCGCGTTCTTGAAACGATGTTTCATCCTCGAATAACCAAATCCCCAACTTCTACAAATCCTTCCGTCAGAACTTTTGCATACCAACGTGACCATCCAGGGTTGTCTTCATGAGAAATACGCTTCGAATTTAGATCACTGAAAGAACCGTTAATGATATTGCATGGTGGAGCGCGGGTGGTCAATTCGATTAGAGCATCACCGATAGAGAATTCCATTCCTGCCTCTAACGAATCCCAATCTATGTCTTTAATCGTCAGATTTTCTCCAGTTGTGCCGACATCAATCGGATGCCCTTCAGCTTGCAGCATCTTGATTTTTTCAAGAGAATATAGGCATACTGCACGTAGTGGACCGCCGTGGTAACGCAAATCGTTCTGCTTATCGCCCTCGACTCCACTATAGCAGAGTTGAGCCAAATTAATTCGAGGTTTGGGCACCCCGCCATTTGGATTAGCATTGATTGAATGTATTACTGCCATACCTTTCTCCTTTATTATTGATATTCAGTCAGAAACCCAACAGGTTCTTCCAATCTTTTCATCATCAATAAATATCTGTCAGCATGTTCCGAATCTTCTTCATCTAAGATAAATTTTCGATAACGCCAAGCAGCGACTGAAAGGCTGGCGTACCGGTATAATTCAGGCAAGGCAGCTCTTTCTTCTGACGAGAGGGGGCGTACTGATTCATAGCCAGATAATAGTGAAATCCACAACTCTTTTACTGGTTTTTCATCAATCCAGCAGCATCCGATGAATGCTACAACTAAATCGATTGCTAGAATGTTATAACAAATATCCTCAAAATCAATAATTGCTAAAACTTCACCGGGGTGCCCTAGGATATTGTCTTGAAATAAATCACCATGAATCACACCTTTGGGTAAATTTATTGGAATATTCTTATCTTTTTTGATTAATTCTTCTTCTAACATTCTTAGGAAAGGTGACCATTTATTTTCAGATTCCGCGCGTTCAAAAAGCTCCGGCCATATATCGACTCCCATCGTATAATAAGTCCCAAAATGTCCTGCATTAGGGACGGCGTGAAGGCCAGCAATGGCAATGCCGAGTGATTTTAATGAAGCAGTATCTTGTGAGATCCATGGGGCATTGATAAATGGAATCAGAATCCAAGCAAAACCATCGACTACGATCATGTATTCATTATTTTTCAATTTGAGTGGGGTGGGGGTAGATACCCCGTGTTTTGCAATCCATTCTATGCTTGAATTCATTTTTTGAACCGCATCAGGGCTTCTTTCTCGCCAAATTTTCAGTACGACTTTTCTTTCATCGTCGCATGTTACTAGATAATTTGAATTTGCCCAGCCACCGGAAAGAACCTCAATTTTTGATAATGCAGAATAATCGGCTAATTCAAGAAGTTCTCCAACCTTTTCTAGATTTATTATTTCATTAATCAAGAGGACTCCTCCATCGAAAGCATGGAATTTAACTTGGATTGTAATCTTTCAGCATGATTTTCGGGGCTTAGTCCTAATTTAGCAATCCTTTGTAGGCCTGAATTTGACCACCGAGTTCGAATTTCTATATCTTGTGCTTGTTCAAATGCTTTCTTCCATTCACTAAGATCGTGACGCGAAATTAGCCGACCATTTTCCCCGTCAATTATTGTTTCTCGATAACCCCCCTCATCGACAAATATCGGTGGTATACCAATCGCCATTGCTTCGATGGGAGTTAATCCAAATGCTTCTCCGTGAGCCAGTCCAATAACAGCGATAGAATTCCTTAGAACAGCGCGCATGGCTTCAGAATCAATATCTGAAAGAACATTAATATTTACTCCTATTTTTTTTCCAAACGATATTAACGATTCATTTTCTCTGCTATTTCCACCGCCGATAACAACTAATGCGAGCCCAGAATTTCTGATATGCTCAACGGCTTCATAAATTCCTTTGAAGCGAGAAATTCTACCGACCGTGACTAGATATGAGCCACTCGGTGGCAAATTTAACTCGTTAAAAGCAAGGATTTCACGGTCGGAGTAATCCCTAGAAAATTCAGAAAGATCCACTGAGGGGTAGAGAAAATCTCCTCTGATTTGATAAATCCTAAATAAATTAGCAGCAGAAAACTTTGAATTTGCAGAAACTGCCCATTGAGAATTATTTTTGAATAAATTAAAAGATTTCTCAATCCTCTTTCGTTGTAAAATTTGCAGAAAATGCATTAGAGTAGGTTTCCATCGTCCCTTTCCATCAGGTTTTAGGTGGCTGATATCATCATGAAGTCCAGGTTTAGATTCTAAAAAATGCAAATGCATTGGCTTAGTTGAAGGCACAAGTTGTGGAAATTCCATTGAACCATTCCCTCCTGTTAAATGTATAATATCAGCCCATTCAATTGCATCGTGAACCGAGGTATTTTCTCTCCATGCTTTAGCGGAACTGCGTTCTTGACCCGCAGTGATCTCATTGAATAGGCCGCCTTTCGCAATCCATTGCACTTCGGGAACAATTACAGTAATTCCATGATTCTGGAGAAATATTTTTTGTGAATCAAGGATGTTCAGGCAAGCAAATTTGACGTGGAAAAATTTCGCAATCTCTGGTAAATTTCTAAGCAAATCTCTAGCCGCCCCACCATTTACATTCATTGCCGCTTTGACAACGAGTAGCTTGGGGCGCAAATCACTCACATGGTTTCGTAGAGATGACACGCTAAGGCATATCGGTTCTTCATTTCCCTGTTGATTAGGAATTTATTCAAATACAAATTACAATATTATAGGCAATGGTTGAATTAAGTGTATTGAAGAACTTGAAGCCAGTCGTGGATTCATGATTGACATAGCATCATTTGTTCTATGTGGTTTTCAAGATATGATTGTCGGTGCATTTGGAAGCAGCCTTGGTTGGTTGATAGGTCACCTAATCGTCCTAGGCTTAGTTTGCCTTACTTGCAAAATTATCAATAATCGCCACCATATTATTTCTCAATCTCCTTGGGATGTATCAACCCTCAAGAGCATCGCGGTTTTCCTTGCATTAACCGCCGCCCAGTACTATGTTTTCACGACCTCTTTCAACTTTCCAAGCAACGAATCTATTGGACTTGCAGCGGTCTCAACAATCTTAATCCGTTGGCTTATTCTCGTACTTGAATGAGGCGCCCAGACGTCACTATTCATATTCTTCTTCACGGTTTTTTCGTCGAAAAATCACTAACCCAATGCCGATCAATAAAACCAATCCTATGGCGCCGCCAATAATTGGCAATTGTTCTTTGGTAAGTCCCAATTGTTCGATAATAGAATCATTGCCACCCAGCTCAATTCCTAGTCCTGTCGATTTTGGTTTCACTGTTAATTGTAATTTGGTGTTTTGATTACAAGAATCTGTGGTGCGTACGGTATCGTCAAGGATTATCATACAACCTTTCCATTCGGAAGAAATGTCATCCGGGGTCTCAAGTGTGAATTGGCAAGAAGCAACTCCATCGCCATTGTTTACAGTTAAATCACAAGGGGGCGATTTATCGATAAAACCCGCAGGCCAATTTGGTGACGATCCTCCGTGTTCGAAAAGCTCGAGATGTGCATTAACCACCACTCCATCTCGGTTTCCATCACACCGGTATGTTGCAGAGAAAATGACAATTTCTCCCGTTTCAATCGTTCCCCCGCCCTGCCCCATGGTAACTTCACAATCCAATATTTCTGGAATTGTGATGATGAAAGAGTCACTTTCAGTAGATGTAATCAAACTCACTGCGATATCATTTGCTTCGACAACCTTTGCCGAAATATTTGCTTCATAATCTCCATAATTTATCGCACTAGTACTATCTATCGCAATCATGAATTGCTGCGATTCACCAGGGCCCACAGTAATCTCTTCGGGATGAGCCAAATTAATGTCAGATTCAGAAGTAAGTTCGATTTTTTCTACATATTGAGTTGGATTTTCAATTTCACAAGTCACTAAGGGCGAGTCAATTCCAATTTCGACTGAATCTTCTAAACAGTTGAAAGTGATACTAGGAAGAATTGATGGTTGTGCAGAGGTTTGTAAAAAAAATGGGCTGAAACTAACCATGAAAAGGCATATTGCAACCGTCAATACATGCCCCTTCATGCTTCTCGCCTCGGCGATTACGGGATAGCATTTCGCCCATCGGGTGTGAATAAATGCTAATTTAACGACTCAAAGGATTCATGACGGCCCTTTGGGTCGAACGCTTTGATGAGCGAGGATGCAGGCAGGCCTCAAGTGGTAATCGTGCCAGAGCAAACCTCAGTTACGAGCGGCACGGATGTGCAAGAGAAATTAATTACCGCTGCTCGCGTTTTCGCGGACTTGTTGAAGCCAACATTTGGTCCGCGTGGTTTAGATAAAATGCTTTACAAAACCGATGGAAATACTGCAATCACCAACGACGGTGCGAAGATTGTAGCGGAGTTGTTGGTCAAACATCCTGCTGCAAAAATGATGGTAGCGATGGCGAATTCACAAGAAGAAAATTGTGGTGATGGCGTGACGACTACAATGTTGCTCTGTGGTTCACTTCTTCAAGAGGCAAACACATTATTGCGAAAAGGTCTACACCCCCTAACTCTTGTTGAAGGTTACCGAAAATCCTTCAAAATAGCTTGTGATCAAATGGAAAATGATATGCAAAAAGCATCTTCCAAGCGTTTACTTGGAGTTGCTCAAACCTCTCTTACGGGAAAGGCGGCCGAAGGGGCCCTCGACCTATTTTCAGAATTGATTGCCGAGGCCTTAACTATACTTTCTAAATCCCGTAATATTCCTCGTGCTGAACATGTTGCTATGTTCAAATCTAATTCTGCAGGACTGGGGGATTCTCGTCTAATTAGGGGTGTTGCTTTTCGTCGGCGAGTTTTGATGGAAAATTTTCCAAACAAATTATTTGACGCAAAAGTCGCTGTAATTTCTGGCGATTTGAAAATTCGCAAAATGTCCCGCGATGCTGAGATTCAGATTAACTCAGCAGTTCAACTCGATGCTTTTGTTGATGCTGAGCGAGATAGAAAGAGAGAGATTGCAGACCTGCTAATCGCTAGTGGCGCAAAAATTATTCTTTGTGGCGGTGAAATCGATAGAGATATTCTTCACCTATTGGCTGATTCAGAAATTCTTGTAATCGGTGAACTGGATTCATCAGAAGTCAACAATTCAGCGGATGCTACTGGAGCAAATATACTCGATTCGGTGATGGATATTCAACCATCAGATGTGGGTATTTGTGGTTCCTTGATTTGGGAACGCCGCGAAGCCAGCGACATGGTTGAGGACATTATTCGCATTGATAATTGCACAAATCCACGAGTTCTAACTATCGAGGTGGGTGGCTCGGGAGATTTAGGTACTGATGAAATAATTCGAGGGATACACGATGGGCTGCGAGCCACTTCGGCAGCTATTGAAGAAAACTCCGTTTTGCCTGGAGCTGGTGCAATTCATGCGCGAATTGCTCAGGCAATACGTAATGCGAGTGAAAGTGAACCTGGCCGAGGGCGCCTTGCAATGGATGCTTTTTCCCGCGCTCTTGAGACAATTCCTGCCACCCTAGTCGAAAACTCAGGCGGCGAGCCGCTTGATCGTATTCTTGAACTCAGATCGGCGACAAATAGTAATTCGGCGTTTCAGGGAATTACAATCGATGGTGATGTAGGTGAAGTAATCGGTGTTTGGCATCCTTTTTCAGTAATAGAGGAATCTTTGCAATCTGCAACCGAGACGGCGATTAGTATGTTGAGAATAGATCAAGTTATTTCTGCTCGTGGCGATTGAAACTGCCGATAACGAACTCTTCAAACCGCATGCCGCTTCGTCGTGATATGGCAGCACCCCGCGCCCTGCTTAGCGTCTTCCACAAAGATGGAATTGTCGAACTCGCCAAATCACTATCAAACATGGGATGGGAGATTCTTTCCACCGGTGGAACGAGTCGAAAATTACGTGAATCAGGCATCGAAGTCATCGATGTAAGCGATGCAACCGGCCACCCAGAATGTTTTGATGGCCGGGTTAAAACCCTCCATCCGGCGATTCATGGAGGAATTTTGGTGCGTCGCGAGCGAGCTGACGATATGGAAACGCTAGCACAATTAGGCTACGGAACCATTGATTTGGTGTGCGTTAATCTCTATCCTTTCGAAGATGTTGCTGCAAAAGATCCTCCCGCCAAACTTGCCGAATTAATCGAAATGATAGATATCGGTGGTCCTACGATGATACGAAGTGCAGCAAAAAACCACAAAGACTGTTTGGTATTGACTAATTCTAAACAATACGACAAGATCATGAAAACCCTTTCTTCTGCAGATGGAAAACCATCCGCTATAGATATCGACTCACGCCGAGCCCTCGCTCTTGCAGCCTACCAATGCACCGCCGCATATGACGCGGCGGTAAGCAATGAGTTAGAATCGAGATTTATTGGTGGTGAAGTTCCAAACCGGATACATGTTGCGAGTGAACTCGGGACCGAATTACGATATGGTGAAAATCCACATCAACCCGCCGCATTTTATCCCGCATCGTCTTCAAGTGGCCCCAAAGGTCTAGCTTCTGCCATTCAACACGGTGGTAAGGAATTATCTTTCAATAATTATCTTGACTTGGATGGAGCTTTACGAATTGCTCGTGGATTATTGCGCGATGTAGATCAAGAACGAAGCCATTCCTGCGTAGTAATCAAGCACTCCAATCCATGCGGTGCTGCAGTCGATTCAACCCAAGTCGGAGCTTGGACTAATGCTTTAGCGAGTGATCCTGAATCTGCTTTTGGATGTGTAATTGCGTTCACAAGTATCGTCGAAAAAGCCACAGCTGAAGCAATTGGCAGCCATTTTCTCGAATGCATCATTGCTCCCGGTTATGATGATGAAGCGCTCAGAATTCTCTCGGCAAAAAAGAATCGTAGGATGTTAACAATTCCAGAATTCTTACCACGAGAAGACGAGGTTAGAATACGCCAAATTGATGGAGGTTGGGTGGCCCAAATTCAAGGGCCACCAAGCATTGATTGGGATTCGGTAAAATGTGTGACTCAATTAAAAACCGACGCAAATCTTGTTGCTTTAGCCAGTTTTGGCTCAACAGTTCTCTCAGAGGTCAAATCCAACTCTATCGTATTAGTTGCTCAGTCCGAAACGGGTTTTGCAACAGTAGGTATTGGCCCTGGCCAAACAAGTCGTGTTGAAGCGGTTAGGATCGCTGCTCGGCGTGCAGGCAAGAGGGCAATTGGCTCAATGATGGTTTCAGATGCATTTTTTCCATTCCGCGACGGCATTGATGCCGCACACGAAATCGGGGTTACTACTGTTGTTCAACCAGGCGGTTCGATGAGAGATCAGGAATGTATCGATGCTGCTGACGAGCATAAGATGTCGATGCTGTTTACTGGGCAGCGCCTTTTCCTTCATTGACGCTGTGGTTTATTTCCGGCATGAGCGCGCCTTCCCTTTCTATTTCTTCTCTGGTGCTTAGGCTTATCCTCTTTTTGTGGCCTATTTCCAAAGTGCTTTTTCTTCTTTTTTCCACTTTTTTCAGAATCTTTAACACTGGCTTTTTTATTCGAGTTATATCGCTTATTCTTTTCCCAAGGCTTTTCTTTCTCAGGCCGCTTTCCATTTCGCTTTCGTGAATTTCTGCCGCCTTTATTATCAGGGCGTTTTTTATTAGCGTTTTTTCCTTTCCTCTGGTTCTTCCATTCAAAACTATGGGCGCGTGGTCCGCTCTTTTCTTGAGATGAATTTTCGATATCGGGTTCATCTTTGCGATCACTTTCTTGCTCTTCCAAAATATCGATATTCGGTTCGGTATAGCGTCGTTTTATTCCGACTTCTTTCTGTATACGATTTACCGCTCTTTGTTGGGATTTTTGTACTAATGAGATAACTACACCCCGCTTTCCTGCTCTAGCGGTTCTTCCACTTCGGTGTTTGTATGCCTTGCCATTTTCAGGCGGGTCGAAATGGATAACACATGTTATCCCCTCGATATCTATACCTCTGGCGGCAACATCTGTTGCGATTAGAACTGAAGATTGTCCTTTCTTGAAACGAGCCATCGCCGCATCTCTTTGCCGTTGGTTTAATCCTCCGTGAAGCGTCGAACAATCGAGTCGTTCAGCTTTCATTTGCTTTCCGACACGCTCGACACCACGACGAGTTCTACAGAAGAGTATAGTTCGACCATAACGCTTGACAATCTCAGCCGAGAGGGTGGTTTTTCCACCACTGTCAGTCTTCCAAAAAACATGTCGCATACTGTCGATACTAATTTCTTTTGCACCAACCCCAATATGAACCGGTTCGTTGAGATATTTTTTGATTAATACAGCAACTTCGTCATCAAGAGTTGCGCTGAATAATACGGTTTGGCGATTTTTTCCGCAAGCATCGAGAATCTTACTAACAGGCTTCATGAAGCCCATGTCTGCCATTCTATCAGCTTCATCGATAACAACGATTCCAACATCGTTGAGGCTTAGGGCGTTTCTATCGAGCAAGTCGAGTAATCGCCCAGGGCAAGCGACGAGAATGTCTACGCCATTTTCGAGAGCACGGAATTGTTTACCATATGATGTTCCTCCATAGACTGAGAGGGTTTCAAGTTCAATTGATTGAGCAAGTGGATTCAATACTTTACGAATTTGTTCTGCTAATTCTCGGGTAGGGGTTAATATCAGCGCAGTGGGTCGTTTTGATTCAGCTTGTGGAGTTCGTGCTAGCATCGGTAATCCGAAAGCCAGTGTTTTTCCAGATCCTGTAGGTGCTCGACAGCAAACATCTCTTCCAAGCAAAGCATCAGGAATGGTTTCGCACTGAACTTCAAAGGGTTCGATAATACCTTCGCGATTTAGAGCGCGCACTAAAGACGAACCAATTCCTAAGTCATAGAATGAAACCATCGTGGCACCTTATTCGCGCTGCGCCGACCGGTCGTATTTAGTATGGTCAGACTCGTAAGAGACAACATCAATCTTCGTCACGAGTAGGAACCTTTCTCGCAATCCACCAAATTCCCATGGCCCATATGACTGCAATTGTTACCTGCCCATAACCTGGATCTCCGCTGACATCAGTGATGTAGATCGATAATGCCGACATTAATGTGATAAGTGCGATAATCCCTTGTTTTGCATGTTTTGGAAGTGATTTACCATTCGCATAATATTCAGATAATTTTGCTCCGAACATTTTGTTTGTCAGTGACCAACGAAATAATTTCTCATCTGAAATACTGAATAGATATGCTGCAGGAACCATCCAAGAAACTGTCGGCCACCCCGGAATCCAAATGCCAATGATGGCACAAATAACGAATATTATCCCAATTCCAACGTACAATTTTCTACGTAATGGTGTGGTTTGACGTGCATATTTCTCGACTATTTCGTCGATGGTTCGCAAGGTCTTCACAAATCGGTTGCGTGGCCTTTCAAACATAAATTGAGTGGAAAGCCGGACCACTTCTCCCCCCCAATTCTCAAACCCTTCATCCATCACGCACGGACATGCCTCTGCCGTACACTCTTCCAAGAGTTGGGTCAGGAAATGAGCCATTGCGCATCGCCGTATTCATTTCTGGCGGGGGTTCAGGATTGGCAGCCCTTCTCAAATTTCAGGCCGAAACTCCCCGACTTCACAACACGGTATTGGTAATCTCTGAAGATCCAAATGCTGGCGGCCAAGTTTTTTGTGAAGAGAATGATGTGACTTTTGTTGGGATCCGGTTGCCCAATATTTCAGACAAATCTCTCAGGCGCTTATCTCATGAAGAGGAAATTGAAGTAAAATTAGTAGAATACGATGTAGAATTAATTGTATTAAGCGGCTATATGAGAATATTAACTCCAAATTTTGTGAAAAAATGGAAGGGCAGATTGGTTAATATTCACCCGTCACTACTTCCAAAATATCCAGGGGCCCACGCTCATAGAGATGCTCTTGCAGATGGTGCTACCGTGAGTGGTTGTACAGTACATCTTGTCGATGAAGGCGTCGACTCAGGACAAATTTTGGCTTCGGAGATGGTAGAGGTGCTTCCTACTGATACGCTTAGTGATTTGCAAAATAGAATCAAAATTATCGAACACAAATTATATCCTCAAATTATCGATGATTTGTGTTCGGGAAAAATTCAATTTTAATCGAGATCACTTGGTTGGTTGACATTTCGTAAAGTCGCGGAATCTATCATCAATAATGTATGAGGGTAATTTGCAAACGTCTGGTGAAGTGGCGTTCCTTTCCAATCTTCAAGCAATTTCAAAAGCTCAGTTGGTCGAATTAAAGAAAGTAGTGGATGTGCTCGTTCTGGGTCAGCTGGCATTGCCAAAACATCATTTTCTGAGAGAGATTTTTCTAAACCCCAAAACACCTCATGGTCAATCCATGGGACATCGACGGTTGCGAGTTGGATGGAGTCGATATTTGCGCACAGTGGATCGTTTAATGATTCGAGTATTGCATCAACAGGCCCAGCGTATTGCTCACCATCCAAAACCCATTCAACTTCTAATGATGAGTCGATTTCTTTTGAATATTCTTCAATTTTCTCGGGCGTTGATACAGCGATTCGAATCGGCTCTCTTCCAGCTTCGGCCAAGGCTTGCGCAACCCTTTGAATCATCGCAATGCCATCGATTTTGATTAGGGCCTTGTCCTTGCCCATGCGAGATGATCGGCCGCCGGCGAGAAGTAGGGAACGCATTTGATTACCTCAGTTCGCCAAGCCGATTGAGGGCATGTTGAATTTCATCCATCAAGTCCAATGCTCGATTTAGCAATACTTGCCGATCTCGGCGAATTTCAGCCCCCTCCATCCATCGCATCAATTGAGTAATATCTTGGGTATCTCGCTTGATGGTCCACTCGAGCACCTCTTCGGCAATCGGATCATCCGACGGCAAGAGTCGCTCGACCATATTGTGCCGCTGGCCTCATCATCCATGAGTGCTACGCTATTTTTTCTATCAATCTTGATTTTATTCGACTTAAAATCGAATCACCACCTGGGATTTCAACTAATTCAATTTGTTTAATGACCTCTTTTTCAGGTAAAACACCACGAACCATTCCAGCATGACAAATCAATATGGCTAGGTAATTATTAATCGAATCAGATTCTAGCCAATCGAGGTATAAGTCGGTGCTTGGAAGTTGGTGTTCAGCACGAAGTAATTCTTCAATACAGAGCAATAAACCATCTAGCGGCTCTTTTTTATGAATTATATTTTCGAAGGTTACCCAGGGTTCAATCGAAAGGACCGAATGATCGATATTTGCTAGCAATATACTAGCTAGAGCGATATCTTCTCGTCCGTGCCTCTTCCATAATTTTTTAATTAATATTAGTAAAATCGCCTGTGATTCAACTGCATTTGTCAGTAACCATGAAGCTAAGCGCCTAAGCAAATCATCGGGCGTTCCTAGGATGAAAGAATAACCAGAAGAAGTGGTCAATCGGTCTGTATTGGATTTCATAATTAATGCAGGAACACCAATGGGGTATGCTTGGCGAGCAGTTCTTGCAAGCTTTCTTGCTGAGCGGTGAACACTGGAGGGTTGGCTTGCTAGAAAATCATCTAGATTTTCAGCAGACATTCAATAATCCTCATTTTTGAAGACGAATTTGATCGACGATTTCCGAAAACCGTTCCATTGAATCTTTCATTTCATAACGAACAGTTTCGAGAACCGTACGATGTACGATTTCTTCCAATTGCCGGTCGAGGCTTCGAATAATCGCCCGATGTTCAGATTCTTCTATTTCGAAAACCAATCGAAGATAGGCAATCATTTGAATTGCCTCATCAGATCTGTCGGTATGAATTAGAAATGATTCGAGAATTTGTTCATAGATCAAACGCTTCTCATTCTGGTTGATTTTTTCTCCTTTAGGCAATTCACCATCATTGATGATCGATTCGTATGCCAAACCCGGTTCTTCTTTCTTCAATCGTAGAGAATGAGCCAATTTTGTCAACAATCGCTTTTCACCACCTGAAAGATTTCCATCGTGTAGAGCTAGGCTTGCCACACCCCGAAAAATAGCCAATCGATCAGAGGACGCCTCGACCATATTCAGCCTTCTCAGCCCCCTATCTTAATGCCTATCCCCTGAGTATTGGCCAATCATTTCTAGAACCTATGATGAAATAGGAGCCTTCATGAAGGGGACATATCCCCGTTCATCATGGTAATCTGCCACACTCGAGGGCGTTTCGCGCCCATTCTAACCCAGCGCCGATTAGGCGAAAAAGGGTACGAGGCCCCGAAAGTGGGGCCGAGAACCGAAGGAGAAAATAATAATGTCAAAAGAAGGAAAATACATAATTCACGCAACTATTCGTTGCGACGGAACCGTCGCACGAAAGGATGTCGTCGGAGCAATATTCGGTCAAACCGAAGGTTTGCTTGGCGATCAATTGCAATTACGAAAATTGCAACGAACAGGACGTATCGGGCACGTAGATGTCTCGCTGAATCAGAATAAAGGAAAGGTTCAGGGAGAGATTCAACTATCGTCTTCGATCGATCAAGTCAGTACCGCAGTAATCGGTGCAGCACTTGAAACGATTGATCGAATCGGTCCATGCAAAGCCGTAATCAAAATTAAATCAATCGAAAACATAGTATCTGCTAAGCGCGTAAACGTCATCGATAGAGCAAAAACATTGTTGCTCGAAATGGTAAACTCTGGACAAGATGAGTCGAGGAATATCTTAGATGAGGTTCGAGCCGTCCTAACACTGGATTCAGAGAAAGATATCTCAGGAATGACCGCAGGCCCAAGCGTCAAGGATAGTGACGCGATAATTATCGTCGAAGGACGAAACGATGTTCGCCAACTATTGAAGTTTGGAATAAAAAATGCAATCGCTACCATGGGTTCAGGAATTAATCCTGAACTCATTGATATTGCATCAAAGAAATCAGTAGTAACTGCATTCCTTGATGGTGATCGTGGCGGACGACTTTTACTGATGGAACTGAGTGGAAAACTTGGCAAATCACTAACGCATGTTACATTTGCCCCCGTCAGTCGTGAGGTCGAACACCTTGAAGGTAAAGTCATCACTAAGTGTTTGAATCAAAAAGAAACTGCAGGAAAAGTAACTTCTCGAATTCAATCAGAATTAGCTAAGGAAGATGATGCGGCAGTAGGGCGTGGTGAAGAATTACTTGAAGCTCCCGAAGGTGTCAAAGAATGGGCAACCATGCTTGAAGGATTAAAACGCAATCAAGCGATAATCGTTTCAGAAGATGGCTCAGGGTCTGAACCAATTGGTGCGAGTGCACTCGAGAGTAGTTTATCTGAATCCGAGGGTGCTGTCGGATTAGTTTTCGCAGGAAAGGTTACTGATCGAATCTTCACACTTGCCTCTGGAGCGGGTATCGAAAATGTAATCGGCTCCTCAGTGGGAAAAATCACTAGAAAATCTGGTGTTCAAGCTTATTCAGTAACAGATTTCTGATATGAAAACCCAATTGTTTCGGCGGGACTATGTCCCGCCTCTAAACAGCAGCGTTAGCCAGTTCAACAGTAGAAGCCATCAAAAGTCCCTCAGTTCCGCTCAAGATGAATGGAGCAGGCGACCATTGGCATTCTGTCTTTGTATGGATTACTAGGCATCGCTTTGCTCACCCTTTGGCTTCGCCACCAATCGGTTCTACATCAAAGAGGAAAAATGGCGACTAAACTTGGCAATTTAGAAGGGAATTTGACCGACACATCTCGACGTCTTGATCTTCTTTCAAGAGGTGTTGATACAGTATTAGGCGAAACACCAGAAGTTCAAGAATTACTTCAGGTTCATCGTTCTCTAGAATCAGCCGAAACTCTGTTATTCGAGCAAGGGGTCACGGTTAGTTCCAGCGAATCCTGTGCGATAGCCACACATGCGGCCAAATCAATCCTCAATAATTATCTCGGCGAGGCCGATGAGGAAGGTGAAAAGGTAATGCTGCCAGGAATCATTCCTTTAGTTTTGCGATTTGATGCGATATTGAATGAAGCAGAAATGCTTGCTGAAGATTTGGAATTGAACGGAGATGAACTCCGTAGAATCGGTGAACTGTTACATGAATCTGGAAAAAAGACCCGAGCAACTGATTTCTATCGTAGAGCCCATTCGATTGCTGCCGAAGACCCATCTCCTCTACATTCATTGGCAACAATTCAACGAGAGCAGGGTGATGTTGATACTCTTGATCGCACGCTTGAGAGATTGTTAGCAATCGAACCGGACAATGTCGAGGTTCTCAAGGAACAAGCAGTTCTCTTACTTGGTTTGGGTGATGATCGTCAAACTCGTAATCTTCGCCGACTAGAAGGATTGGGCGAAGAATTTGAAATTGAAGGAAATTTGTCTGAAGTAACAGATATTGCTGAGCGCGCACATCAGGCAAGAAAAGCGACCGACCCCCGATTAGACAACCCAACAACCACTGAGGGGCTGGTCGAGAAATCAGCTAAATTGATGCTACTTGGAGAGATTAGTGTAGCCCTGGAGACCATTGAGGCCGCGATTGAACAAGACGCACTCAATGCCGATGCTTGGTTGCTCAAGGCAAAATTATTGGCTGCCGGAGAAGGCAGAACAAAAGAAGCCCTACAAGCTGTACGGCGTGCTGTTGCGCTCGGTGAATATGGTGTTTTGCTCGAATCTGAAATACTTGAAAATGAAGGTAAACTCGATGCGGCTCGTGCTGTTTTAGAAGAGTGGGTTGATGATAATCCGCTGGATTCTGAGGCACGAGGTCGTCTTAGCCTTGTCCTATTTAGAGCAGGAGCAGTTGATTGGTCAAGACAAGTTCTAGAAGCAGCGCCAGCGGAATCTTGGGACTGTGCTGCTCTTCACGTCATGGAAGGTAGATTACATCTATTGGCAGCAGATGAGTATCGAGATAAAACCGGAAAACATGACCATATGATCCTACTCGATGCGATGGTTTCCTTCGATGCTGCAATCGAGCGGGATAGGGAATCTGGCCTTGCATGGTTGGGGAGATCCCGAGCTCTTCGTTACCAAGGCTCAACTAAAGAGGCCGAAATTGCTCTCGTTCGTGCTAGAAGATTAATCCCTAAACATCCTTCTATCCCTCTTGAAGAAGCACTATTATGCATTGATATAGGTGACCTTGCTCAAGCAACTTCACTCGTTGCAGAAGCTGCAACAAACCTACAACATCACACATCCATTCCATATATTCGCGGTCTGATTGCTGCTCGACAAGGCAGGGTTGTTGAAGCGCAGACCTCCTTTTCGAAAGTTCTCTCGATGGATCCAAGCCACATCCGTGCTCGATTAAATCGTTGTTCTGCAGCTCTTCTGCACAACGACCTCGCCTCTGCGCTAGATGATGCTAACGATCTTGTCGAGCGAGCACCAGACCTGAATATCGCTCGTCAGCGTCGAGCAGAAATACTGATGAATCTAGGCGATTGGATTGCAGCTGAATCTGAATTACGCCGACTGATTGAAAAAGACCCGAATCATACTATGGCACTCATCCATCAGGGAACCTGTCTGATCGCAATGAATCGAGCCGAACAAGCAGAAAAACCCCTAAACGAAGCTATCAGAATCGACCCCCAACATTCTGATGCTTGGTATCAACGCGGCCTTCTATACCTTGAATTTGGGCGCATCGATGCAGCTCGTGCTGATTTTGATGCAGCAGCAAAATATGATCCACGACATCTTGATGCTAGATTGAGAAGTGCAGCAATTTTGCATGAAGAAGGGGATGCTGAGGCAGTCTCTGCTTGGAGAAAAGTTCTCGATGTCGACCCTGAACACCGATTGGCACGCCGAAGGCTTCAGGAATGCTCCAATGAAGCCAAAACAGGTGTAACTTTCCTGCCAAAGGATTGAATCACCTATTTACACAGCACGAGGCAATGTCACCCCCTATCAGCCTTGAACCCGGAGATTTTGCTGCAAACTTTTCTTTGTCGAATGCCAATCCAAATTCTGGAAAAGAATTGATGACGTTAGCAGAGGCCATGGGTGAGAAAGGTGCCATTGTAACATTCACTTGCAACCATTGTCCATATGTGGTTGGATCAGAAGCTAGAATTGAGGGGATGGCAGTTAAGGCGAGAGCAAATGGCATTGGATTTGTTGGAATAAACTCAAATGACCCGGTGAATTATGAATCTGATTCTTGGGATAATATGGTTAAACGAGCCATGAAAGGAATGTCATACCCATATTTACATGATAAAACCCAAGAAATCGCTACTGCTTACGGCGCTGAAAGAACCCCTGAATTTTATTTGATAAACGCCGAAGGAAGAGTAGTTTATCGTGGCAGAATGGATGACTCGCCTCGTGATCCATCTCATGCAACCACCGCAGAGCTTTCTGATGCAATCAGTTCTTTGGCCAAAGGAGAGGCAATAACTAATCAGAGAACAGAAAGTATTGGCTGTTCGGTTAAATGGAAATAATACCCATTAGAAAAACAATCAATATTGTTCGAGAACCAACTCAGTTTGAGTTGAAGTAATTTCACCAGGGGCTGCAAGCCACATCTTATCGAGTAATGTTCTGAGGGCAATTGTATCATCGATGTGAATGACAGCAACCAAATCTGCGTCTCCACTAATTTCGTAAATACATTCTACACCATTCCAGGTCGCATATTCTCCTGCGAGTGTTCCAATTTCTGTTCCAGGCCCCACCTTTAGGCGCACTAAGGCTGTTAGGCCAATACCTGCTTCACGTATTGTATAACCGCGAATAATTCCTTCTTCTTCGAGCCGTCGCATACGGGTGCGAACCGTTCTTTCAGTTACTCCAACTTGTTTTGCAATCTCTACAAATGGTAATCTAGATGAGTTTCTCAAAACGCTCAAAATACTCCTATCAAGGGAATCCACTTCTATCATGAATTATTCCGAAACCATTCTCCTTTTGTATCTTACTCATGCCTTGTGAGGAAAAATAGTCATGCATTTTTCCGGAATCCGTAGTATTGTGGAATTATTTGTAAAAGTCGCATTCATATGGGTCGCCGACATTTCAGTGACTATGACGGGGGAAGAGGCGGTAGCTCATCTGCGAATTCAAGAATATCTTGATGATGTATCAAACTTAGGGCTATCACGTTCTTATGCACAGTGGTACAATATTGATGTGGCTTCGTTGTTATCGAGTTGCAAAATACTCGGCCATGAGGTTGATGCTGATGATGGTTCCTCACTTCTTTTCCTCGAAAAGAGTGTAATGCTATGTTGTCCCACAGCTGGAAAGATGCATCATTATCCTAAGCATTTGTTACATTGTTTCATTGATGATAAGCGCAATGATGGCCCGCAAGATGATGGAATAATTTTCAGAGCCGAGTTATTTTCAATTTCTCCATCTGAAGAACAACTCTGTTGGGAAAAGTGTTGTAGGTCTGAAATGGAGATACCAGAAATTCAACATCGAGTATCTCGATGGTTGAGTTGGCTGAATGCGTGAGCAAGCACAATGAGCGCAACCATCAGAAAGGGGCTCGCCTTGGCCTCATCAATGAGTGGTGTCATCACCGACATTATTGGCCGCATGATTCTTGATTCGAGAGGCAACCCCACGATCGAGGTCGATTGCTATGTTGATGGGGTACTGCGCGGTCGTGCTGGCGTTCCTTCCGGTGCTAGCACGGGAAGTCATGAGGCCGTTGAGTTACGTGATGGTGGACCTATTTGGGCAGGAAAAGGGGTTGATACAGCCGTCGCTAATACCAACGGCGCCATCCGCAATTTATTGGTAGGATTAAATGTTAACGATCAAGAAGCCCTCGATACAGCGATGGTCGCCCTAGATGGGACGAAAAACAAGGGTAATCTCGGAGCTAATGCTATGCTAGGAGCATCAGTGGCTTGCTTGCGTGCAGCGGCAGAGGTTGCAGGTGAACCGTTATGGGCTCACATAGCCAATGGTGAAAAAACGACATTACCCGTACCGATGATGAATATTCTCAATGGCGGTGCGCATGCGGTGTCGAATGTCGATGTTCAAGAATTCATGGTCGTGCCACATGGTTTCAATTCCTTCTCTGATGCATTCCGTGCGGGAACAGAAATTTATCATGCTTTGAAGGGCGTTCTGAAGGATGAAGGGTTGCTTGGAGGGGTAGGTGATGAAGGTGGTTTCGCACCAAATCTCCCTCGAAATGAAGAGGGATTGCGATACTTAGTTGATGCGATTAACAATGCAGGGTATGCCCCGGGCACTCAAATCTCAATCGCACTCGATGTAGCAGCACAAGAGTTCTGTGAAGATGATGGTTACCATATTGATGGAAAAGTGATTTCAGGTTCAGAACTAGGTAGATTATATTCAAGTTGGCTTGATCATTATCCAATCATATCTATGGAGGATCCATTTGGTGAGGACGATTGGGAATCATGGATTGAATTTACCAGTCGCGAAGGCCATCGATGCCAAGTCGTAGGTGATGATCTATATGTGACAAATCCACAACGATTCAAAAGAGGAATCGAAGAGGGAGCGTCTAATTCAATTCTAATCAAACTCAATCAAATAGGAACAGTTAGTGAAACGTTGCGAGTAATTGAAATGGCGAAGCAAGCCGAATTTGGAACAATCATTTCTCATCGTTCAGGTGAAACGAGTGATACGACAATTTCAGATGTTGCAGTTGGAACTAATGCGGGGCAAATCAAAACCGGTGCACCAGCCCGGTCTGATCGTACTGCAAAATACAATCAATTATTGAGAATATCAGAGCAGTGTAGCGATTATTCAAACTTATTTTAGTTGGATTTTCCAGTGATGTCGAACCACATCAGCAAGGCCAGAGCATCGAGCCCTGTGTGCATTCCTGCCTCAAGGCCTTCGCGGCCGCCGGCAAGACTGTACAGAATATCTACCCTGTCTGTTGGGGCGTGTTTAGGAGATTGCTCGCAAGTGTCGTCCTCTTCCTGAAGGAACTCGTGCATGCCGCGGAACCATGTTGCTGGCCAGCCTCGCGAGATGAAGTTGTAGTGGTCTGAATTGCCTTTGGTGTCGTCGAGAACCACGACCCATTCCGTCGGGTACTCCAGTTGCTCATACAACACCATTCCCAGCCTGTCCTGTAGCGCTACTGCCTGCTCCCTCATCTCATCGGTCACATTCAATCCTCGATCCTCATAATACGACCAGTCGTCGACCGGCGAGGTGAACAGATAGAGATGGAAGTAGTCCTCGTCACAGCCGCTGAGTTGGCTGATCAACTGAGTTTCGACAGGCCAGTTCAGGCCGTACATGTCGAGATTGATGTAAGTCGCTATTTCTACTCCCTCAGGAAGAGTAGTGACAAAGGTCTCACTCCCATACCCTGCACCCTCTGGTGATCCGCTACCCTGCCACTCCTCGTAGTCCCAAACTGCGAACTTCCAGCTGTGTTTTGGTCTGATGTCTATTTGCGGAGTTCCCTGAATTGACTGCCATTCAGATAATTCAGACTGCCACTCCATCATCAAACGTGCGAGTTCGAGTACTGAGGCTGTGCCGGTAGCGTCGTCATAGGCTCCTTCAGAAGTGCAACCAGGATACTCTATGCCAATGACAATTTGTTGACTGTAACAAATAGCATCATAGTGTCCTCCGACTACTATCCAGGAGTCTGGATCTTGCCCCTCTATAGTTGCGATATAATTCCGACAATCATCACAAAGTTCGGTGACGAATTCTTGAACTTCCACCTCATATCCCAGATCATTAAATCTGAACTCAATAAAGTCCCCAGCATTAGCGTGAGCGACTGTGTCGATTTTTCTATATCCAAAGTCAGAAAGAGTTTCTATATCGTCGACAACATAGGTAGAATTTGGCCAATTTACGGGCCTACTATTCTCAAAGTCCTCTTTGACATCTTCTTCGTTGGAATCTATGGCTTCTTTCACTACGGAGTAGAGGAACACTCCGGTGAGCCCAGCTAGGATAACGCATGCACCGACTATTATCGACGTAATTTTGTGCGCCGACGTGCCGTAAACTGGCAGGGCATCCCGCTCTTCCACGGATGACGGAAGGGAGCACGTCGGGAAAGTGTTCTGCCACTCCATTATTCATCAAATATATTTGACATGTCGACACATCATGTTTCATTTTCTAAACTTGCGAGTAAGAGGGGGAGGACTATTGTAGCATCGGATTCAATCACAAATTTGGGTGTATCCACTGCTAATTTTTCCCAACTTATTTTTTCATTCGGTGGGGCACCTGAATACCCGCCGTATGAAGGTCTAGACTCAGATATTTGAGCGAACCATGACCAAAGAGGAACGTCTAGCATTACATCTTGGCGGAGCATAGGAACTACACATATTGCAAAATCTCCTGCAATTCCTCCGCCAACTTGCAAAAGACCAGTAGGCGAGTCATCTTCTCTATACCAGTCTGAGAGGGCTAACATCGCTTGCAATCCTCCCTTGACAATATCGGAAGAAGCAAGGGTCAAATCGATAACTTTGCTAGCAAAAATATTTCCTAGAGTTGAATCCTCCCAGCCAGGAACAAAAATTGGCAAGTTCGCATCAGCCGCTGCCAAAAGCCAAGAATTGTTTGGATCCGCATCAAATTCCAAATTTCCATGGAGCAATAAATCGTAGAGGTATTCATGAGGAAATCTCCGATCGCCTGCAGCTTCAGCATCTTGCCATAATTCGAGAAGCGGCTTCTCGATTACCCGAATCGCTTCCTCTTCAGGAATTGCAATATCTGTAATCCGATTGAATCCTTGTTCTTGCAATTCCTTGTCTTGTTCAGCAGTCCAACTTCGCCAATCACGAATTTTTTTATATGATGATTGAGCGACTAAATTAAACAAATCTTCTTCTAAATTTGCCCCAGTACAACAGATCGCATGGACCTTTTGAGATTTAATTGCAGGGGCTAAAGATCTGCCTATTTCAGCGGTCGACATCGCACCCGCGAGGGTTACCATCAATCGACCATTATTTTCCAAAAAATCTCTCAGAGATTCTGAACAATCTGCCAATACACCGGCATTGAAGTGTTTGTAATGTTCTTTGATAAATTCACGAACATTCATTTTTTCACCTCTTATTTTTTAATATCATCGTGAAGAAATCGTTTGACACAATCTCTCCTCATCTGAGTGATTTTGGGCATTTCTGATTGTAAAGCTTCGTCGATATAATCGGCTATTACATTCGGATCTCCTCCACCACAAGTGAAAGCATCCAATGCCAACCATCCTTGTTCATAATAACAATGAGCACTTACATGACTTTCGTCGAGGAGAATTACGGCTGCGAAACCGGTTGGGCTGAGGCTGCCGTCAAATTCGACGACGTGCGAATGGACATGGCGAACTCCTGCGAGTTCGACCGCTTTTTCCATTATAGACAGCATCCATTCACCGGTATGAATTTCGTTACGGTAGTAACCAATATAGTCAATGTAGACATGTTTGCCGTGCGCACTGGTCATTTGAAAACCGTCCTAACAGAGCCTGCCTGATGAAATCTGATTTCAAATGTTCTCAGAGTAACCAAGACTTCAGACGCCGTAATCCTTCGTAAATTACTTCTTCATCAGCTGCATAAGAAATTCGAACGAACCCCTCTCCTTCTGAAATTAATGAAGCCGGAATCAATTGCACACCAGCCTCCATAGCGCCGTCTGCAAATTCTGTATCGGTCATACCTGTTCCAGTTACATCGACGAAGGCATAGAACGCTCCTTCGAAATCTCCTACGCGTAATCCTGGTATTTCGGCCAAACCATCTTTCAGTATTTTTCCACGTTTTTGATATTCAACATTAAACATCTCTACTGAATCATCGCACGAAAGCGCAACACGAGCTGCTTCCATCATGAATGTAGGAATATGTGATGCTGAATTCGATTGAGTTTTGATGGCTGCTTTCATAGCAGCGGTCGGACCGGTAAGGAATCCAATTCGCATTCCAGTCATTGCCCATGACTTCGACCATCCGTTGACAATTAGAGTACGTTCAGCCCCTCCTGGGATGCTTGCTGGAGAAACATGGGGGTAATCAGTCCAGTTCAGGCGGGCGTAAATTTCGTCAGAGACAATCCAAAGATCATGCTCAACAGCAATTTCGACAATTTCTGCAATTTCTTCTGGAGTGAAAACCGCACCGGTTGGATTACACGGGGAATTGAGCAAAATCATTTTTGTTTTGTTGGTAATTGCAGCACGAATAGCATCAAAATCTGGATGAAAATTATCTTTGCGAACAGGTACATTTACTGGAATGGCACCGATGATTTCGAGCATTGATTCGTATGATGCCCAACACGGTGCGAGGAGAATAGCTTCGTCACCGGGCATCGTAGTAATCATGAATGAATAGAGTAAGGCTTGTTTTGCGCCCGGCGTTACGACGACATTTTCAGGAGTTGTTTCTATATCATGATGTTTCGATAAATATTCTGTAACTGCTTGACAGAGGGCAACGGAGCCCTGGCATCGATTGTATTTTGTATTCCCTGCTTCTAATTCAGCAATCGCAGTTTCGACAATTTCCTTTGGGGTATCGAACCCAGGTTCGCCAACTGTCCATCGAACAACTTCGGGCCCGGGTGGCTGCAGGTATGGGGCGAACCCAACGCCGAGGCCATCATAGCGTGTGGAAATCTTAGGCATGGAGTATAGGGGGCGCTTAACCACCATCAATATATCCGGACATCCTATTCTGAAAAGTTTCTAATTCGGTTGAGAATATTCAAAGAGAGGACTTCGGTCGCTCACCTTACCCGCACGGGTGGCAGAGTAGTTATGCAGTGGACTGCAAATCCATGTACCTGGGTGCAAATCCCGGCCTGTGCTCCAATTTCTTTTTTTCAGGGTGGCAGCGTTGAGGTGTCAAGATTACCGCCCGAGAGTATTAACCCGATAGAGTCAATGCCGCGCAGTGCGCGGAAATTCTCATTAAGAATTGCTGCGAGAACCGTTGCGCTACTTGGTTCAACAACCATGTCTAGGTGTTGTTGAATAAGTTTCATGGCTGCTAGAACATCATCATCGGTTACGGTGATGATTTGTTCGACATGATCATTGAGAATCTTGAATGTTAGATCACAAAGACTCGTCAACAGGCCATCACAGATTGTATTGGGGCAGGTCTGGGGAATCAGCTCACCGGCGGCGAGAGATTGTGCCGCATCATCTGCACCAGTGGGTTCAGCGCCAAAGATTCGAGTTTCTGGCAGTAAGGCTCGGGTTGTGATACAAGTTCCAGAAAGTAGACCGCCTCCTCCGACGGGAGTGATTAGGGCGTCGAATGGGCCACTTTCAGCAATTAATTCGAGGGCTGCTGTACCTTGGCCAGCAATAACGTGCTGATTGTCATAGGGGTGAATGAAGGAAGCGCCGGTACGTTCTATTACGGCTGCAGCCGTATTTTCACGAGCTGCAAGAGTAGGTTCACAGAAGGTAATTTCTGCACCGTGATTTCGAACCCCAGCAATCTTGACTTTAGGGGCGTTTTCAGGCATGACTATGTAAGCTGGAATGCCATTTTGTTTTGCAGCGAGAGCTAGGGCTTGAGCATGGTTGCCACTGCTGTGAGTACATACTCCGTTTTGTGCATTAGAACCGAGAAGTGCAACAGCGTTACTCGCTCCTCTAAATTTGAACGCACTTACATGTTGTAGGTTTTCACACTTGAAGAAAAGCCGTCGCCCCGCAAGAGAATCGAGTATAGGGGAAGTGAGGACTGGTGTGTGGGCAACGATTCCCTCAATACGGGTTGCAGCCGCTAAAACATTGCCAAAATTCACTCCATACATGTCAATCCCTCCTTATGGCTTAGTGAGGCTAAGACATCATATCTACGATGAAGACAGACAGGGTCGTTTTCGGAAGAGATAGCCCAAGCCAAGTAAAGCTTCACATGATTGCGTGTAGTAAACTCATGATGAACTATTCTTTGTCGGCGATTTCAAGCGTGAGTGCCTTCTGGTCTAGCCGTGAGTGTCTCCAGTCAAGTTGAGTGGCGCTTTCACGCAGTGTTAGGATTCGTTCTTTTGTTGAATACCTTAATCACAAAAATCAGTTTCTCTCAACCTTGGGGTTCAGAAACATTCACGTTAGGCGTTTTGGGCATGGCAGGCTTATTTCTTCTATATGTTGCATGGTATCGCTTCACCTTTGATAGAAAAGGTCTCGTCCCTTGGCTCGATCAATGGGATAACCCTGCGAAATCATCAAAAAAAGAATTTACAGTGAGCCTTTTTGTGATTATCATGGCTTATTTTATTGGTCAATACAACTTTCCTTTGCCCAATCCAACTGCACTGATTTTACTCTTGATTGGCCTGCTTATGCTAATCCATTCGATTTATGTAATTTTGAGCATCGGCATTTTAGCCGATGATTAATCATCTCATACCTGGCTTCCAAAACTGTAGTGGAAGAGCATCCTCTCCACTCATGGCCCGAAATGCGAGATGATCTGCTCGCTCATTCCAACGATGACCGCGATGAGCCCGAACATGCTCCTGTGAAAGTTGTCGCAACTGTGAAACTTCATCCCATAATTTCTGTACTGTCAACGCCAATTGACGGTTAGCTTTAGCCTTCCAGATTCTCGAACCGACGTTCAGAGCATAGGTTGAATCTCCACGAATGACAGCCGATTCTTCTCCGCCTTGGGCCAATAACCAACGTAATCCATGGAACATTGCTGACAATTCTGCTGTATTATTCGACCCAACTTCCGCGCCGATAAATCCCTCGATGGAAGAATCGGTGACGACGACCCCATTACGTTCTGTTGTAATTTCACCCTGGCCCTTTCCAAGGCCAGTATCGCCGATGACTACACAAAACCCCCAACCGGCTAGTGTATTCGCTGTAACATTGCGATTTTCCTCGCAAGAACCATCGATATAAATCGAAATTTCTCGCATATTACTCATTCTTATTCACCGATGAGAGCCGTATATCCAGCTGCATCTAAATGAGTAGATAATTCTTCAACATTTGTAATTGACATTCGACAAATCCATCCATCTCCATAAGGATCGGTGTTAATCGTTTCAGGAGCATCTTCTAAACCTTCATTTGCAGTTATAACTTGACCTGAAACTGGTGCATAAATTTCGCTGACTGACTTGACCGATTCAACGCTTGCAAAGGATTCCATCATTTCTACATCAACACCTATTTCGGGCAATTCAACCCATACAACATCGGTCAATGCATGTTGTGCATAATCAGTAATTCCAATAATAATTTCATCATCAATAACTCGAATCCACTCATGGTCTTTTGTGTAAATCAATCCATCTGGAACTTCACTCATACTAATATCCAACCATACGAATCGACATCAGAGAGTCAAGTTTTCTGTCTTCATTCCTCTTCTTCAAGACGTGTTTCGAGGTGTTTTTGTTCCATAGTCGCCCAGCCAGTTCCTAGACTTTCTCCACTCGCCTCTGCTTGCTCCGCTCTGAGTCGTATGCGCATATCTTCTTCTGATTCGCGGCTGATCCATTTATCGAGACGAGCGAATTCCAGTTCTTTATTGCGAGTGAAATGCATGTAAAGATATGCAATTGTAGTTAGAAAGGCCAAGGTAGGGATAAATAATGCACCATTGTCTGCATTCGGACAAACTACTAAATCACAACCAAAAATGATGACGCGTCCTTCTACGATAGCTAATGCAGTTAGGAGATAGAGAGGGAGGGCAATGCCGATTAAAACACGTTGAGCACGGCTCGCTGGGGAATCCATTAGTAAGTCGCAGAAGAGGGGAATGCATCAAGTTGCCCGAGCGAGCGATTGGAATCAAGTGAGCAATTTATGAATTTTATAGGGTAATAATGCACGATTAACTGGCGTGACTTCGAGAACACGACCATCATCACGTCGACGAATATCTTGAAGTAAAGGATGACGACTTTTCTTGTGTAAAGTAAGAAGGGTCGGCTTGTCATATTTCAGAGCTTCACGAACTGCTGCGACGAAGCCTTCACTTTCGACAGTAAATTTACCAACTTCGTCAATAACTAAAATTTCGCATTCTTCGAGCGCGTCTAAAATCGCTGGAACAGCGACACGATCGAGTTCAGATGGGTTTATTCCATAACCAAGAATTCGAATTCGGGTATCGAATTCCCGATGTGCAATAGTTCCTTTCTCGCCAGTTCTAATATTTACACATGCATAACCAACACGTTCACCATCTTCTATAATCGCCTCTGTCAATACGCCCCCAATAACATCGGTATATCCACGGCCAAGGTTATGCTTTCGCTCCTCGGTAACCATTTTGATGACTTTCTCAAGCACCGCAGATTTCCCTGACCTTGGAAGGCCGGTAATGCCGATTTTTGGCTCTATTCCCATTTTTAACCCTACAATGCCCAACGCCGGAGCGTAAGACGATTACTCGATGATAAGATTGAGTATTAATGACTTTGGTAATTAAGAATTCAAATAATCATATACTGGAAAACAAATTCCGGAACTATACAAAATATTTTCCGGAATTCGGAATTAAGTTGAAATCGAACGAATTTCTCGAGGCTGGGGAAACGGCAAACTTTCGATTTCGTAATTATTCACGTTGTTGTTCGCAGCCCATGCTCTTGACCAAAGATCGAGCATTTCTGAATTTAGGTGTGCAGCTAACCAAAGCAATCCTTTGCCAACAGAACCGTGTTTTTCAGCGAGTTTGTCTAATACTTCGACCGGTAATTCAAGGAAGTTAACGGAATTACCGAGGACACAATCTTGCGGAACAACGGCCCACCTCAGTCTTCGCTCAAGTTGAGCATTAACAATCGCTTGGCATGCGAGCCTCGGTTGACCTCGCGGTTTAATCGGGCCGGTCCAACGGGCGTGAGCACGTTCTGGAGATTCGGAGTTAATTTTTGAATTGTACGCTGGATGATTGATGCTGATTTCACTTCCTTTTGTTCGGAAATGTGTTCCACGAATGAATGGCACACCACGGGCGCCGAGAGCCCATTCGCTGATGTCGTCAGACCAATTTGTCTGATCGATTTCACCGACGCGAACACGAATTGGCTTGCCCGATGGATTAAGCCAATTACTATCTTCGGACAATCTTGGTTTATTCGCCAAATCTTCGATTGCGCGAATGACTCGTCGGCGTTCATAGGGATCTCTTGGCATTCGAGGAACAGCCCATGTACCACGGGTCCATACAGTCCATGAGGGGCGTGTCAATTCCATAAAGGGCGCCTTTGTTTTGAGCCCAGATTGAGTTGAAATTTCAGTAGCTTCAAGGGGCCCGAAGCTTTTCATCGTCTGAGTAGATCCGCCGGTAGTAATACTGAGAACCAAAACACCTTGAGTTACACCAGGAAATACTCTTTGATTTTCAGGGAATGACCACGAAGTGGTCCATTGATTACTTTCAATCATTAGCTTTCTGAGTGGAATAGAGCTTTTTTCACGTAGTAAGGAATCGGGAACTATCATTCTCACACGACCTTCATCTCGAACCAATTGCATACCTCTTTCAAGGAATAATCTGTAGAGATTTACATTGCCGCGAAGTGTTGAAAAGCGCCGAGTCCCATCTTTTTCAGCAGTGTTTCTAAGTTGTCGTGACAATTCTTTTCGTAAATTACTTCCATCGGGGTGGCCTCTGAACCGGTCTTTGATTCGTAACCAAGGTGGCCGACAAACTAGCAAGCCCGGTTTTTCAGTCCACGGCCACTCTCCTCGTAGTGCATCGCCAGTTTGTACTGCGTTTTTTAGAATAATTTCCGCATCTTTTCGACCAATTTTACTTTCATCACCATCACCATCGAGATCTACTAGGCCACATCGGCAGAGGGCGATAAGAAGCCGATGTCTTGCACATTTTACTGCAACTTCTGAACCGTCGAGTAATTGCAATCCATTCAATAAGTCAAGCGTATCTTGCTTTCTTTCCTCATCTGTGAATTTATCACTCCGCTCTGTATGAATTCTGAATAAGCGAGCTGGAAAAACTCCAGCGCCTACGGATGGGTCGGCGAAAGGAATAGGAATTCCAGTTCGAGTTTGTAAGCCATCACAGTTATCATCGCAATCTTCGTCTAACTCATCTGAAACATTTTGGTTAAATTGTTGTGCATAGGCATGGAAGCCTGGAGGAAGTGCAGAGAGTGTAAGGGTAGGTAGAGGTGCTTTCTTTGTATTTGCACGAGAATTTTTCAATTCATCAGCGAGGATAGATTCAGCAAATTTAGCGGGAGTTGCATAAGCGCCCCGCGGGGAACGACCATCACTTTCTGCTTCATATCGCGCAAGTAGATGGTCGAGAACTGCACCCGGATCAGAAAGTAATCCCGCTGGAAGAGTTGGCCAAAAATTAGGCAAAGTCGCTGCGATTGGAATGCCGTGTCGGGTTGCTTCTTCCCATGATGAAATCCAAGTCTCTAACTGTTCAATCCTATCGGAACACTCGCGGTCAAGCCGGGCGTACCATCCAGATGCGTCACTAACCATGGAATACGCCCCCGCGACAGGGGCATCCTCTTTCAATGAGTCGGCTACTGAAAATCTCAAATTGTCTTAGAATTCTAGATGTCTAATCCGAAGTAATCCTGCCCAATTTCAATAATCATCTCTCTTTGTAATAGCCATTGAACTGCCTCTTCTACCTCATCTGCGCGAATTCCAATTTGGTCAAGTTCGTCCATCAGTGTGTCGAAATGGATTGGTTCTGGGCCTTCGGAGTAAGCTGTTTCAATCATACTCATGATGTGCTCGGCGACAATAGCGAGGAGGGGGTCGTCGCCGACGCCGAAGGCATTGAAATCTACAGCAGGTGAATCTATATCTTGTGATTCACATTCTTTCGCCGAATTTACAATTTCCATAGTTTCAGGTTCGTAAACATCGAACAGATTCTTTTGATGTGGATCTCCCCAATTTGAGATATCGGAAACCTCTCGTTGTCGTTTCAATCGTTTAGCGAGGGTCTCGATACGGTGTAATCGCTGTTCTAATCGAAGTCTTTCTCTGCCAAGCTGTCCTTCTACTAGCTGCAATTCTTCGGTCGCGCGCTCGTCGAGCCAAGCTGCAATATTCCAAGTAGGATCGAGCCGAAGCATCGTCTCCCAGAGTTGTGCTACAGACTCCGGCAATGCTCGAACATCTATTCTTGGGCTTTCACCTCCATCCTCCACAGGGTGGTCCATGCTGTACTTATTCGTGGTGGATGTCTATCAAGTATCGCTTTGAGAATTGTCGAAGGGGGGCAATAGTGGGATTGAAAGAGGAATAGCAGTTGTCGATGAAACATGGGCGAATATCGGCTGACTGTGTTACCCGGCGACGGGACTGGAAAAGAAGTCATTGCCGAGGCTGCTAAAATTATCGCAGTTTTCGAAAAATTTAGTCCAGCATCCTTCAATATTACTACCATTCCGTGTGGTGGAGAATATTATCTTGAAACAGGAAAAGAATGGCCTGATGGGTCATTTGAACACTGTCGAGACAATTCTGATGCAATACTTCTCGGTGCAATTGGCTGGCCCGGTGCTCGCCTACCCAATGGTGATCTCGCTGGTGGACAAGTCATTCTCGGTCTTCGTTCAGGGCTGAATTTATTCGCAAATGTCAGGCCAGTCAAATTATTCCCGGGTGTTAAACACAAAATTCACGGAGTCCACAAACAGGTTTGGGATTCGGAGCAAGTTGACATGGTCATGGTTCGTGAAAATACAGAAGGGCTTTATCACGCTCTTTTGCGAAGAATGTCTCAGCGTGCTATCGGTGAGACAGACAAACAGATGGTGATTGAGAGTTTCCCTGGTTTAGAGGGAGAAGTCAAGTGGGACGCTCGTCCGATTTCGCGAAAGGGTAGTGAGAGAGTAATCAAGTTCGCGTTTAATTTGGCTCAACACCGCCAACGAAAATTAGGTAAATCCCAGAAAATTACTTGTGTTGACAAATCCAATGTCACTAGAGGTTGCAGGCTGTTCAGAGAAATTTTCCATGAAATCGCAGCTGAAAATCCTGAAATTGAAATTGATGAAGCATATATCGATGCATTCACGATGTGGTTAGTCCGTAATCCTGAGCAGTTGGATGTCGTTGTATTACCAAATATGTTTGGTGATATCGCAACTGATCTAGCTTCTGTTTTACAGGGAGGTATGGGCATGGCAGGTAGTGCAAATCTAGGACCAAATCATATGTTATTTGAGCCGGTTCACGGTTCTTCACCAAAGTATGCAGGCAAAAATGTGGTCAATCCGATTGCGACTCTTTCCTCTGTTCAGCTGATGTTTGAAGCACTTGGATATAGGCATCATGATTCAGATATGGACAGGTGCGCAGATATATTGATGCAGGCAATTGAAGAACATTTCAAAGAAGGTGGTAGTGTGACTTACGATCTCGGTGGAAATGCTTCAACTTCCGAGGTCGGCGATGCGATTGCAGAACGATGTGAAAAATTACTTCGCGCTGAATTTTGAATATAATTTTAGATTCGTTTTACCGATTGTGCCATCACTTCTAGTGCATCTTTCAAAACCACGTCATTGTCCCAATCAGTGGGATTTGATTTTTCTTCAACGATATACGAAAATAATAAGCTAGAGGCTCGGCTTACTTCATCGACAATTGTAACCGTAGCTTGTCGGGCCGTTCTCGACAAGGGATTTAGGTCGATGACGAGAACTTGTTTACCTAACGCGATCAACGCTTCACAACGATCTCCATCTTCTAGAGGTACGAGAATAACATCTGCAGATCCGATTCCATCTGCAGAACACAATGAACGTGGGCCTTCAAGGCCGAGGATGCGCCCATCAGAAATCGCACCGAGAATTTTTACAGCTTCAACTTTAGATTTCCAATTCCCAGAGAATTTTTTGGGCGCTATTTCTTCAGAGATTTCTTGTCTTTGATTTTTTAATAATACAAGTAAATTTTCAATTCGTTCAGGAGTTCGATAATATATGTTGACTTCGATGGGACAACCGAGAATTGCAGCTACTCTAATCAATGATTTTCCAGCGAGCACGGCCGTGTTTCCGTTTATTGATATTACTGGGTGTTCGGCTGCTTGAAGTCGAGCAGCAACTTCACGAATGGCAGTGCGAGCGGAATCACAAGTCCTTTCATTGAGGAGATAGTCAAAAGCCTCACCTCGCCCATGAGCAATCAATGCTGAATCTGCGAGAAGGCCTAATTTTGCTGCATCTACTAACCTTTGTCGGCTGAGTAAAGAAGCTCTGCGAGGATGGCTAGTGGGAATATCAGCCATCACATGTCCTCCGTTATTATTAGCATCGATAAATCGAGTGGAGCTACGCCTCTATTGATGGCACTTGTTGAGACCAAATCGACACCACTCGTAGACCAATTTTGCAAGGATTCGTAATTAACTCCTCCCGATCCTTCAAGGATGCACCAATCATCAAGAGATAATCGTTCGAGAGATTGTACACATTTTTTTGCAAGTTCCGGCCCCATATTGTCGAGTAATAGTACAACTCTTTCAGAACCATTACGATCTATTTGTCTATGCTTCCAAATCGTAGCGACTTCAATAGCCATCTTTTCATCATCGACTTCGACGACTGTAAAATGAGCATTCAAATCTAAGTCAATATTTTCAATCATGTTAGTTGATTTTGTCATATCAATACCATCTCGTTCTTGTTGAGCAGCGAAGTCGTTTTCTTTCAGCATTATCGCATCGGAACGATCCAATCTATGCGTCAATCCCCCACCAATATGTACAGCCCATTTGTCGAGGAGCCCCCATTCGGTTTTTCTCGTGCAGGCGATGGCGATACCATCGACTTTTGAGACCCAATTTGCAGTAAATGAAGCGATTCCTGACATTCTGCCGAGAACATTCAGCGCCGTACGCTCGATTCTCAGAATTTCTGCTGAATCTCCATGCAATTCTACGATCGAGTTTCCAATAGATATCGATTCTCCTTCAGAAAAATTCCAATCAGCTATTACTGCTTGACAATGACGCTCTAACAATCTCTCAATGACAGGAATTCCACAAAGAACCCCATCTTGTTTTGTGATTATTCTAGCGATTACGACAGTGGAAACGGCTTCTCCGCCACCGCGCTCGTCAGCCATCATTGCATCCACCCAACGATCGATTGAAACTTGAAATAACTCCGTCACAGAACCTTGCGAAAATAGCAGGTCGGACCTGTCATGAGGCAATCGAGCCACACTTGGGCGTGCCGAACTTCACACTTCAACCACACGAAATGTCATTTGCCCCACCTCATGTGCCAAAACGATGCGAACCGTGGTTATCGGCGGCGGATTGGCTGGTCTTAGTGCCGCTATTCAACTAGCCGCTGATGGTGATGAGGTACTACTTGTTGAATCACGGAAAAGTTTGGGAGGCTGCGTTCGAATACGAGAATCTAGAGAGTGGGTTCTCGACCCTGGTTTACATCTATTGCATCGACGTGGCGCATTCTATCAATTTCTTCGCAAATTGCGTGCGCCGCGAGTTTTAGGGCCTAAATGGAGGAGTGATGATTTTTTTACAATCGGTCAAACAAGAGATAGTGGGCTTTCAGCATTAACCGAAATGCGCCCTTATTCAAAACTCAAACCCCCTCGTGAATTTGTAATTCCATATGGCGGCTGGACTGGCTTGGTTGGAAGATTAGTCGCAGCCGCGAATCAATTGGGAGTGGTTTATGAAATCGAATCGACAGTAGAATCGATAAATTTGCAAAAAGGTAGAGTAATTTCGGTAACAGTGGAAGGTAATACCATTGAATGTGATTATATCGTTATTGCTGCCTCGCCATTTGACACCGTTCGACTGTTAGAAAATGCTGGATTGAATGTGAGTGACCTAGAATCGTGTACGCCACACATGGTCGCCGCGCTCGATGTCGCGATTGAAGGTAAGATGATGCGACCCTATTCAGGACTTTATGAACCAATTTCTGGAATAATTGCAATTGATGTTTCGAGTGAAGGAAGGATTCCTGAAAATCGTCATTCAGATGAGTGTGCAATAATTCATGCAGTACATCTGAAAAAAGATGGTGAAGAAGCTCTTGAAGAAATCAAAAATTTCCTCGACTCTCGTTGTTCTGGTTGGAGAAAATTGTCTACTTTGCGCCGTTCAACCGCTTCAATATTGTTGCATCCTTGTGAGCTGGAACAACGTGTTGATGGTGCTCAATACATCGATAATGGCATCGTATTAGCCGGTGCTCACGTAATTTCAGAATCGGTATTGAGTGATGCTGCTATAGAAACAGGACGAGCTGCTGCAAAACTGCTTAAGAATCATCGATAGCATCTAGTCCGGAATCTGCCGCAGAAAGGCATGCTAGCAAATCATCCATCGTCATTCTAACGGTTTTGAGTGAAGTTCCGACTACTGTGATTCGCAATTCCGTTCCGTTGCCAACATCGATAATTTTCGCATCAAAAGATTCGGGATCATCGGCTGAGATTCCAGCCAATAACGCCTCAGCTCGTGATCGAGAGCCGGACCAGACGAAGGTCGTAGAAACCGAAGGCATGGAGCGCCGAGCACCCGAATGCATATCTTTGCTGCGCACGACCCATCAACGTGAATGGCGACCCAGTGCCAGATGTTCCTTTGCTCGCAGGCATGGGTGGGATGGACTCTTCCCGTTCTCAAACTGCGCACGCCGGTCGCCGTGCTATTCTGCTTTCTCGAAATGACAATACCAGTGAATACGAGTCTCTTGCTTCGACATTGGGTATCGAAATTGTTGATATGATTACCCAGCGCGGAAAATCGAATCCTAGGACATATCTAGGCTCAGGAAAATTACAAGAAATTGCTGAAGAAATGGAGATGTCTGGCCCCGGACATCGTTGGCATCGAGTCGATTTGGTATTGATTCACGACAATCTCAAATCGAGTCAATTAGTTAATATCAATGATGTTCTAATGATTGAAACCTGGGATCGAGTAAGATTATTGCTTGAATTATTTACTCGACACGCTTCGTCAGCTGAAGCGAGAATTCAAGTCAGAATTGCCAGATTACTCGCAGACAGAAGTGTTCTACGAGAATTGACGAACCGAGAAACGATGGGTGACCGCCTTGGTTACGGAGCAGGTGGCCAAACGGGTTGGAACAGTATCATGAAAGCGGTTGGGCACGAAATAACTCGATTGCGTCGTCGTTTATCCAAACTCGATGCATCGATGAGCGAGAGGCGTCGACAACGAAGCCGTTCAGGAGCATTGACAGTCGGTTTGGCCGGTTATACTAATGTGGGAAAGTCAAGTTTGTTTAATGCTCTCTCTGGAAAAGCGGTTCTAATTCGAGATCAAGTTTTCTCAACCTTGGAAACTACGGTTGGCCGTATGGAAAATAAACCTCGGATTTTAATGGTCGATACAATCGGTTTCATCGATAATGTTCCAGCAGAATTGCTTGATTCATTTTCTGCAACATTGCAAGAATCGTTGTCTTGCGATATGTTGTTGCTTTTAGTCGACGCATCTGATGAACCCGAAGAAATTCGTAGAAAACTCGCAACTTCAAGCCGTGAAGTTTCGGGGCGAGTCAAAGCGGGTTCTAGCCCGAATACAATTGTTGTTTTGACTAAAACCGATCTATGTACAGCCGAGCAATTACAGGAAGCAAAAGAAATCGTACACTATTACAGTCCATTCGAAGCAATTCCAGTCAGTGTAATTTCAGGTGGAGGGATTGAAGAATTACGTTCAGCAATTCTAACTCAACTTCATGGCCCACCTGTCCAGGTGAATATTATTCATCCCGAAGAAACGAGTGAAATTGAGTTAGCAGCTCTGGTAGCCAGGGTACATCGAGATGCTTTGGTAATTGATATAGAAGTCGAGAAAGAATTGACTAAAATTTACGGCTGGATCGACATTGCTAGCCGATCTCGATTAACAAAAGAATTTCCAACTCAGATAAATATCACAAAAAAATCATAGGGATGAATGCAATTGCATTCTAGAATACCAAGGCCAAATAATTTGATGATTTTCAACGATATCAAATCCATTCAGGCTTTGCATCGAGCGAAGAATTCCGTAATTTGCATAATCTGCTCCATTAGGTGAATTTCCGCCGAAGAAATTCCCATCAATCGCCGTCGCCATCGAATTGAGTTGGGTCGAGAGGTTTTGTCGTGGTGGTTCTTCAAACATTTTTGCTCGTGAGCGGCCGACCATTTTCATGACAATTGCGCCGAGCCATTTGTTGACAATTCGATCCTTTAATCTAAATTTGTCTATCTTAGTAACATAGTCGAGAGCATGTAGCGAAGTTCGATAATTTTGGTAAATAACGGCTACGATACTTTTGCCCAGAATATTGTCTGAAAAAGCCATCCATTCATCTTGAGCATCATTTTCTCCATGGCGTGGAAACAAGCCCCCATGATTCTCATCGATAAAGTGAAGAATATCATTTGAATTGTTAACTTGGGTTCCGTCCGAGTCTACAAATACGGGTACTGCAGTCCAATCAGACCATTTTAACTCAGTTTTTTTCATTGGATCTACCTCGACGTTTTCAAACTCAATTCCCCGTGATATTAACAGTGATTTAACCTTCAAAGAAAATGGGCAAGTTGCAAAAGTGTAGATGGTAGGCTTGTTGTTTATCGCACGTTCAGGAACTTTGATTGGTTGGACACCAGAAATCGGCTCGGGCTTGTCTTGGGCTGACTTTACCATAACCATCGCGAAAACGATTTGTTTCTCAATGTTCCGTGCGTAATGTTTTGATTTTATTTTTGAAAGAATATTGCGATTATCTGACGAATCGTTGCATTAATTCTAGTTTTTATCTATGAAACCCTTTGAAGGAGAGTCTGCCGCGAGTGTCCGATGGCAGCGCTTTTCACATCCGAGTCGGTCGCCGCAGGGCACCCTGACAAAGTCTGTGATGCAATTTCTGATGCAATTGTCGACGCTTGCTTAACTATCGATTCACAAGCACGGATAGCGGTCGAAACTCTTGTCAAAGGCAAATCTGAGAAGGCAGTAATCATTCTTGCAGGGGAGGTTAGTCTTGAAGGAAAAGTGCCAGATTATGAAGCAATTGCTCGTAATACTGCTGCCCGAATTGGCTACACCTCTCACGCAATAGGGATGGATGCAACCTCTGCTGAACTATGTGAAGTGCAAATTCACATTACAACCCAATCTGCAAATATCGCACAAGGCGTTGATGGACAATCCGATGATGTTGTAGGTGCTGGCGACCAAGGAATGATGTTCGGTTATGCCTGTACTGAAACAGAGGTTGGAGGTGAGTTGAGCGGCCGATATTTCCCTCTACCCGCCGCACTAGCCCAACGAATTTGTCGGCGTATTGATATGATTGTCGCCAACGGTGAGATTGAATGGATTCGCCCAGATGCGAAGAGCCAAGTTACCGTTCAGTACGATGAATCTGGTAAGCCTAACAAAGTTCACACAGTTGTTGTTGCAGTTCAACATGATTCTGCGTTAAAGGATAAATTTGGTGGTAATGAAGAAGCAGAGCACGCATTCGTTACAGAACAGATTCGCAAGCATGTTGTCGAGCATGCAATTCCATCCCATTGGTTGCCTGATGATTATCGACTAATCGTAAATGGGACTGGAAGGTTTGCAGACCCTGGTGGGCCCTATTCGGACGCAGGAATCACCGGCCGCAAAATCGTTGTCGATACATATGGGGGAATGGGCCGCCATGGTGGCGGGGCTTTCAGTGGCAAAGATCCAACAAAAGTTGATCGTTCCGCAGCATATTTTGCTCGTTGGGCAGCTAAACACCTAGTTGCAGCTGACCTTGCCGACCGTGTTGAGATTCAAGTCGCTTATGTCATTGGAGTCGCAGAACCGGTTAGTTTGCTCGTCGATGCTTTTGGTACAGGAAAATTTTCTAATTCAGAATTAGCCAAGCGAGTCCGCCGAGTTTTTGATTTTAAGCCAGCAGCAATTATTCGAGCCTTAGATTTGCGCCGCCCACAATATCTGATTACTGCAGCGGGCGGACATTTCGGCCGACCAACTACAGAGAAAGGCGAGTTTGCATGGGAAAAAATTGACCAAACTCGAATTGAACAACTTCAATCTTGACCGAATCACACTTGAACAGGTGGTCGGCCGCCCAGCCATGGTACGAGAGTTGGTTCGGCTGGAGGAGATCCACCGAACCTTCGGCCCTTTGACAATTCTTGAGGGTGTTAACCTTCGAATTGATGAGGGCGATAGAATAGGTGTAGTAGGCCATAATGGGGCAGGAAAAACCACACTACTGCGTACAATTTCAAACCAAGATCAAGACCTCGGAGACCTTCATTTTGCTCCAGGATTACGCCTTGCATATCTGACACAAATTAGAGATATTGATGAGAGTGCAACCCTAGGTGAAGAGCTCAATCGACGCGGTCGCCAGTTCAAAGAATTGGAAGATGAAATAGCAGGCATCGAATTACAGATGGCCAATCCTTCATTTTATGATGGCAATTGGCAACCGACAATGGATCGTTACCAAGAATTACAGGCCCTGATGGCACGTTCCGGCGGCGGTGATGTCGCAGGACATGCTTCTGAAATTCTCAAGGCTCTCGACCTTGCTCATCACCAAATGGATGTTCAACTAACCTCTTTGTCAGGGGGGGAGCGAGCAAAGGTAGCATTGGCTCGGCAATTGGTAGGATTGAACGAGATAGACCTACTTTTCCTTGACGAGCCAACTAACCACTTGGATTTTCAAACTCTAGATTGGTTAGAAAAATTCCTTTTAAGGTACCAAGGAGCTCTCCTTATAGTTAGCCACGACAGGTATTTCCTTGACCGCGTTTGTAATAATGTTGCAGAGATTCAAGATGCACATCTCAAAGGATATCCTGGCAATTATTCTTCATTCCTAAAGCAAAAGGAATTATTCTTACAAACTTTGGATGAGCGAATTAAGAAAACGTCAAAGGAATTGAAGCGATTGAAAGGCGCCATGATGTCGATGAAAAGAAATAATAAATTCGACAAATCGATATCTCAAAAGCACTTCATGATTATGCGTGCTCAACGCGAATTGAAATGGCTTAAATCGATTAAACCAAAACAACGCAGAAACTTGAACTTCTCTTTGCAGGCAACAGAAAAAAGTAGCCTTGAAGTTCTTGATTTTCACAAGGCTCACCTACAATTTGAAGGGATGAAAAGGCCAATTTTACACGGGCTTGAAGTAGGTGTTCGCCGAGGCCAAAAAATTGGTATCGTCGGCCCAAACGGTGCGGGAAAAACCAGTATATTGCGCTTAATTATTGGTGAATTAAAACTCGACTCAGGAAAACTCGATATCCGCCCAGGGGTTGAGGCAGGATACTTCCATCAAGACCATCGATCTTTGAATTTTAATTTAACACCCATCGAGCAGATTCAGCATCTTAAACCGCGGATGGATTATGGAGACATCAGGGCAATGCTCGGGCAATTCCAATTTACCTCAGATATGGTTTCTACTAAACTTGAGAAATTAAGTGGTGGAGAGAGGGCACGAATCGCTTTGTTGAAATTACTTCTTGAAGATAATAACATGTTACTATTGGACGAACCCACGAATCATCTTGATACCGATGCAAAAGAGGCTCTTGAAGAGGCGTTGATGGAATATGATGGCGGAATAATCACCGTCAGTCACGATCGGTGGTTCCTTGACAAAATTTGTGATACAATTTGGGAATTACCTGGTGATGGAAGTCTCTGGGTTTGGCCTGGGAACTATACTGATTATATCACTAGGAAAGCTTCTCACCTCGCAGAAAAACAGTCGTAAATTTGTCTATTTCGGACATGTCCGGCTTGCCTTCTATGGGTAATAGAGGTTAAGCACCAGCATGGTTAGAGAGGCCGACGAACAAAGAAATGACAAACAAACATGGAAATTAACAAATGGCAATCGTCGTAATTTCCGCCTTTCATTAACACTAGTTTTCCTAATGATAACATCAATTGCAGCTCCTTCCCTGTCATCCGTCTCGTCGACTCTCGAACCTACATCGGAGAGATATTTTACAGCAAATGGAACACTTGATGACACATCCACTACAACTCTTCTCTCAAACCTCAATACTTCTAATCCAATAGAAGTAACAGGTGTAATGGATGATTTGCAACGAGTTCATCTAGTTTGGATAGAGAATGGCACAATGCCTCAAGTTCACTATGCTTTGATTGCGACATCAGGTGTCGATACTGTTCTAATTGCTAGCACACCTGTTGGTCAAAATAGCACATATGCGCTCTCAAGCCCCTCTCTGGTTATCGATTCAGAATACAAAGCCCACATTGTTTGGGCGATTACTGACACTCATATTCTCTATGCTTTACTGAATCCTGCACTCGACAATCAAGATGGAAGTCCTGGCGATATTGCCAATATGTCTCTCGTTTCAACTCATATTATCGCTGATGGATCGGGTGTGCGCAACGATCCAGATATTGCAATCGATTCTTTCGATGCAGCACACGTTGTCTGGGTTGATACTTATGATGCTCAGGGGACGTTTTTCGGCGCACCTCTGATTTACTATGCTATGCTTGCATGGAATGCTTCCGGTAGCAATGCTCTCTCGACTCAAATCAATAACACCATCGTCACCCCTGCAATTGGCTACAAAGGCAATCCTGCGGTTTCGATGGGGACGAATAATACGGTTGTAATCGTGTGGGAAGATACTCGCGGTTCATTGATTGAATATGTCGGATTAATTGACTCCTCTGGTTCGATGACGACCGAATGGATCGATATGTGTGCGGTATTTTATGGTGGAAACCTTAGCAGCGGAGAATTCTTCCAAGGTGTGAAACCATTACTTGAAGCAGCGAGTATCACTGTTCTCGAAACTTTGTATGCATTGAGTGGACAGATGTCTTTTGCGAATAACCAAAAGAATTGTGAGGATGCTTACGAAGTCGGCGGTTTTGGCGATGGACCCCGATCAAACCATCTCGGCCAAAATTCAACTGACACATCGGGTGGAATTAGAGCACTTTCCGATGTAATGTATAACGGCTCGAGCCTGAACATCCCAACCGATTGGGGTCATTACTCAGAGATGTGGGGCCCCGGCTCGACGTGGGCGTGTCTTTCTTGGAGAGATAATGCAGGAAACGTCCCAGGCAATCCAGCGACTACATACGATCATCAATGGAATCCAAATGCAACCCGTCTGATTATTCCCGTTTCTGATGAAGGGCCTTATGGCGGCTCAGGAAATGGTCAGCAAGCACAAAATGCAGATGACTACCAAAGTATTTCTGAAGCTCACGATGCTTGTGCAAAGGCAGGAATCATTCCAGTCCCAATCGCCGGAACAACATCTTATGGCGCTTCAACAATTTGGGCTAATGATACTCATGTGCGCTCTCATATGATGGATCTAGCACAATGCCCTGACTCTGTTACAGGAACACATCAACGAACTTGTGATGATACTACTTGGGCAACCAAAGATGCGGGTGGAGAGATGTACCTCTACCCGTCGAATAATATGGCAAATTTTGAGGGTGACTTTGAATCAGGTCATTTAACGAATGGCTGGGGAGTTTCGGGTTCTTCTTCGAATACTTGGTCGGTCGAAGATGCCAATAATGGAATCGTCTATTCTTCAACTAATCTCTGCGGAATCGGTGGCAGCACTAACTCCCCCGCTTTCTCAGCAGTGACGTGCAATTACGCTCATCCAGCTAACGAAACAGTGGAAATTTTTGTTACAGTCGACATTTGGCCTAATGAATTTAGTATGGATATTATTTTGCCGAATGGAACAGTTGATGCATTTAATTCGAGTGATGTATATAGTGGTTTTTCGGGTGTATTAGCAACTTATACGGTTGCAGGAAATTACACGATATACCTCAATGATAGTTATGGCGATGGGGGAACATCTGCATCTGCTGATTGTTGCTCATATGTATCAGCAACAAATCCACCATCTACTCCAATTTCAGGCATTTATTCTGCTCAATCTGGAAACATTTCTGACGGCGATAATGCCAATTTAGAATTTACAGGAATGTTGGCTGCTGGAACGGTTTCATTTTCTTACAATGTTTCTTCTGAAGCAAATTATGATTTCCTTCGCTTCTTCATTGATGGCGTACAACTCGCACAATGGTCGGGCGTACAAGACGGCAATTTCTCTACTCCAGTCTCTTTGGGTCAACACACTCTGAAATGGGTTTATGTTAAGGATGGAAGTTTAAGTTCTGGTAGCGATGCAGCATGGATTGATGATGTTGTAGTTCCTATTGCAAATTATACTCAAGAGCTTAATGCCTTAGTCAATGAAATCATCGGTCTAACCTCTGGAAGCGGTTCAACTGAAACATTCCTAACTGTTTTGAATCCATATTCTATACTCAACAACCCACGCTTCACTTGGACGAGTGGAATGTCTGCTCACACCATTGATGATTCTGGACAATATGTCGAGGACATTGGGCCAGCAGTGGATTATGTTTGGCAAGATGGCACCGGCTGGGGCACGATTGGCCACTTCGTTTTGGTCAATGATACTCGTTTAACGAGTGGCCATGGATGGTCGGTCAACCCTGATGTCAACGTAGATGATGATGGAAATGTACACGTTGTATGGGTTGATGGACGTGATTCGATGCCGAGCCGTGGCGCACCTTCTCAACTGCACTACATGCAGTTAGATTTGGATCGTGCAGGAGCTTTGGATGGAGAGGCGAATGGCTTGAATCTCGCAGAGGTTGCAGTAGTCGTCGATTCAGCAGTTCAAGGATCAGACATGACCTTTGGAGCCAATCCTCGAGTTGATTTCGATAATGACGGTTCGGTTCACATCACCTGGTTTGAATCGATGCAAGGAGAATCAGATGAAGATAGTCGAGTCGAATTGCGTTGGACACGAATTAATGTTCCACAATTTAATGATCAAGGAATTCTTCGAATTGGTAAGAGTTTAATCGAATCTTATGCGGTAATCAACACGAGAATAATCGCATCAAGTGCGAATAATCTAATGGGAATATTTGGTTCGAGTTTAGAATCCAGTTCACAACCGATTGTTAACTTTGATTGGCCGAACCGGGATATTGTTTGGACGACCGATGAATGTAGTGATACGGAAACGGTTACAGAGGATCAGTGGGAAGTTTGTATGTGGTCTGAAAATGTCTGGAATGTAGGAATCAACTTCGCTTCAGGAATGGATGAGGTCGTTGAATTGCAGCCATCTCAGTCTATTAATATCGATTTATTGGTTGAAGCGATCAAAATTTCAGGAACTTCCGATATTGCTTCGATAACTGTTAGTGGCGTTCCTGATTACTGGTTCGTCGACGCCGGTTTCGCTGGAACTTACCAACACACGACGACTCTCGTCGAGGGTCAGACATCAGAACTCGATTTATTCCTACGCGCACCTACGCTTGCACAGGTCAATGATGACCAAATCATCTGGTTGACGCTTACCTTAACTTCTTCAACGAAGGAAGAAGGGACTATTTCGAAATTGATTAGAATTGATTTGGTCAATGAAGGTGACTGGAATGATGACGATAATGACGGTATTCCTGACGCAGAAGATGATTGCCAATTCGGCGATTCGGGTTGGACTTCAGCAGAACTCACAGATCATGATGGTGATGGATGCCGCGATTCAAGTGAAGATGATGATGATGATAATGATGGCATTTACGATGAAGAAGATGGTTGTCCAATCGGTGTAATCGGCGAAATTATCGATGCAGATTACGACGGTTGCGATGATATTCTGGAAGATTATGACACAGATGGCGATGGCGTTCTGAACGAGTTTGATCTTTGCCCGAACGGCGCTCAATATTGGGGCGAATTTTCTGTTGACCATGATGGTGATGGTTGCCGAGATGGTGACGAAGATGATAATGATGACAACGATCCATATCTTGATTTGGATGATGATTGTTCAGATGGTGCAACTTGGTGGACAGATCTCTTCTTCGATCATGATGGCGATGGTTGCCACGATGTTTTCGATGATGAGGACGATGATAATGACGGCGTCCTAGATGTAGATGATAGTTGCCCGCACGGAGTTATCCTATGGTTATCAGATGCAGCGAGTGACCAAGATGGAGATGGTTGTTTAGACTCGGTTGAAGACGATGACCGCGATAATGATGGTATTCTAGATGTTGATGATGATTGTTCGATGGGTATGTCGGATTGGACCTCTACAACTCTCAATGATTGGGATGTTGATGGATGCAATGATGCTAGCGAAGATTCTGACGATGATAATGATGGATTTGCAGATTCTATGGACCAATGCCAGCGCAGTGTGATGAATCCAGATGATACCACAGATTTGGATAATGATGGATGTTATGATTTCATTGAAGACACAGATTTGGACAATGATGGGATTGAATCTTCGATTGATAATTGTGAACAAAACCCAACTTCTGGTTGGATTTCAACCATTACAGATGATGCTGATCGCGACGGTTGCCATGATTTGACCGAAGATGCAGATGATGATGGCGACGGTATCCTCGATGGCAATGATAACTGTCTTGGCGGCGAATATGTTTTCAGCGATTTAGATCAAGATGGATGTGATGATGAAACCCAAGATCTAGACGATGACGGGGATGGAATTCCTGATTCAAGAGATAAGTGCCCGACTGGAATAACTAATTGGAACTCAAATAAAAAGAACGATATGGATCGAGATGGTTGTATGGATGCAACCGAAGATACGAATGTTCAGATGAGTATGATTCAATTGCTCACCTCCAACTCTGTAATCACCGCGGGAATTGTTTCCATGACTGTAATCTTACTTGCAGCACTCGTCTTGGTCCAAAGGAAGCGACCAGTTGCTCGTGGAGCCCAAGACCACACTGCTAGGGTCGAATCGATTATGAACGATGATTGGGACATTGAGCGGCAACCGGTTGAAAAGACGGTCGAAGATCTGACAGATATCGGTTATTCTCCTGAAGTTGCACGGGCAATTCTCGAAAACGAAGAGCTTGTTAGAGATGGTGAAATTTGAACTAAATTTGGAGTAATAATTCCAATAATTGTTGAAACTAAGAAAAATTGAACAAAAAAGAGTTGTTTTGATAACCTGATGGTGGAACTCAGGGACGAGGAAGTCTGCGATGAGAGCTGTTCGAGTTGAGTGCGCCCTGCCCTCTATCGAGCATGATTTACGTATTCGAAAGGCTCTTGAATCGGTCAGTTGGGATTTTCGTGGAATTCTTGGTGTTTTCGACGGAAATTTACGAATGATGGTTGAATGCATAACGACTGATTCGAAATGTCCTGTTCCTGGATTCGAAATAGGAGGGGTCCGTGTAATCGAAATTCTTGAAGAATGGAATTCTGATTATTTAACTCATCATTTGATGGTATTAGAGTTTGCAGCCGAATTAATTGGTCAGCATTTTATCGGCAACGATTTGTGTTTACTAGCTGGTACAAACCTTACTTCTTCTGGACTAATTTTACAACTTTCCGGCCGTCAATCATCAATGATTTCATTCCTTAATTCAGTAAGGGGTGAAATGCCTGTTGAGCGTGTGACGGCGGCAAAAGGTATGGAGGGTTTGGTTGTTCGAGGCCCGACTTTACAGCAGCATCGCATCATCAAAGTCGCTCATGATAGTGGTTGGTATGAAGTTCCGAAGAAGATCTCAATTCGTGACCTTGCAACGAAGTTGGGATTATCGAAATCCTCTGTTGCTGAGCAACTTGTCAAAGCCGAAAGCGAGATTGTTGGCGGTTTCTTAAAACGCTCAAAATGAATCTAATCTAGTCTGTGCTTCACGTTTAACGAACCAAGAATTTCGCAAATCCTCTTGAACAGAGATTCTAGGACCAACATAGTTGATAGCTTGCGATAATGAGTCGAATTGTTTCGGAGTCTGTTTCATCGCTTCACGAACGGTTTCTCGAATCAACCAGACTCCTACGGGTGCCCAATATCCTGCGCCTATATCGCGCCAAATTAAACATGCAGCAGATCGCTGAATAGATTCAAGGTGCTCTAGAACTCCAAGACGAGCAGCATAGTAAGCCCCGGTTACTCGACTGGCATATTTGGTCCTCGGTTTCAGTTCCTCCCAATCTCCGAGAACTTTGCCACCTTCACTCCACAGCGAGCCCCTCATCCATGCTTCTAACATCTGAAATGCCCACAGGCCTGGGGTCAGGATGATGTGAAATTTATTATCTAGATAAGTTGCTTCATAGACAAAAATTTTGTCGATTGTTCGATAATCACGCACCTTCTTCCAAAGATGCTTTCCCATCGAATCATCTGTAGCGGTAATGCTCCATCTCGTAGGTACTAATCGTCGATTTTCTTTCTTGCCTAGAATCCCTGTCGAGAGAAGTCGAGAAATGTGTGATTCACCAATTGAAGAGCGTTGTAATTCATCGATTGCATCAGTAGCCAACAAATCGGTTTCACCTGAGATGGAATCAACTTTTCTTGGAATGCTTGCATTGCCAATGACCTCAACTCGTAATATTTCTCCAGTCGGGCCTAGGGGGGTGCTCATACTATCAAAAGTAGGGGTTGAACCAACTATGATTGGTCTTGTGAAATCCAATTCAATATCGACCGATTTCGATGATAAAGCGATTTCTTGAGTTGCCTCAAGAATTTTTTCCGGAGCAATTGCGCTCTGAACTTTCATTCGTTGTCCACCAGTGATGATATTTGCATGGCGGACAGCAACTTCTTCGAGCGGTGCGCCGAATAAATCAGCAGGATCTCCACTCGAAATTAATTGTGAGTTTGAATCATCTGCCAGCCAGGCCGCACTGGGCCCGGCTCGCACATCTGGATAGCCATACCTACCAACAAAAAGTGAAGGCGGACTTGGTCCAACCATTTCATCGAAGGAACTGGTTTGTGTCTTCGGTAATTGAGAACGCACTTCAGCGAGCAAGGGGCATGGAGAGATGCCACACTCTCCTCGAATACCTCTACAGTCGATGCACTCGGGGAACATTAGTTAGGAATTGAAATTGACCGCTCTAAAGGATACTGGATAACAAACGAGAACGGCTGTACTTCTTAGGGGGTGAATACTGCCGTCAGATAGAGGGGGAATTGCCATTACATCGATACCAGCAACAATATTGCAGCAATTCATCGGAATGGATGATTACGAACGTATGCTCACAATCGAACGAGTCGCTCGTGAATTAGGCATTACGTCAGCTCAAGTCGAAAAAGAAGTCGAGGCATTCAGCAGTGATGGATTTACACCAGACCCTCCTCAAGATTTCACTGCAGCAGCTGGGGTACCGTCTAAAGAACCTCAATTTGAATCAGCAGAAGAACCTGTTGAAGGTGCACCGAAATTTCTTGATGAAGCCCACAGATACAGGTTTACTTATGACCCTAGTAAAGAGGCAACTGAGCGGCAATCGAATGCTAAGCAAGCAATAATGTGCCCACATTGTAAAGCCGCTCTTGGAATTCCACCAACTAGGCCGATACGAATAACCTGCCCATCTTGTATGATGGATACAACATTCGAAAAATGAGGGGAATTTCTCATACTCCCCAAAATTTATTGGTCGGGCCGGTTTCATCTTCTTTTGCTATCGATTCAATAATAGTCCTCAATAGATAATACAATGCGATGGTGAAAAGAGGTAAGCCCCAATCATTCGATACTGTTTCGAAATCCAAAATATAAATTGCCCCACTCAAACCGATTCGAATTACATCGAGGGTTGCTTCCGCAATCGTATAGACAACTGTTCCGAAACCGATCAGTAGGATGGAACGGCCGGTAAAACTCCCTTCAGTCCACCTGAGGACGCCTATAGAGAGTGTGAATGCGAAGGTCGATACAACAATCCATTGTAGTGCTTCATCGATAGCTACTGTCCAAATTCGCAAATTTGAATATTCGACATACTCCATATTGGTGAATACTTGATATGCGGTGACAAATCCTAATATTATCGAGAAAATCGATATTGCCCATAGCATCGAAGAAAATATCCCCCCAGTCGCACTCTCGCGTAAATCGAGCATTAATCGTTCAAGTTGTTCCTCCCATCCTAGGCCTTTTGCAAACATCCATATTCCAACAATAAGTGGCATTGCACCAATTAAAACACCGCCATTTGGGATAATTAATCCAAGGCCAATTATCATTAAAAAGACTGAAATTGGTACGAGAAGTTTTGCTCGCCAACGTGGATCTTCGATTGCTTTAGCGATGTAATAATATGTTGATTCGATACCTTTTGATTGCCGAACGATGATTTTTTCAACATGTTCAACTCGAACTCTAGACGTAATTATTGGCATAGAAGCTTCATCATCAGCTCCATCGGTAACGAGGATTGCAACATCCGGTTGAAATTCTTGAATGACTTCGTCGAGTTGACTCGCTATCGCCCGGTCACTTCGCGGACCGACTCGAACATCACCAGTCAGTAATGCAATTTCGACTTCATCGTGTACATCGGCATTCTCGACGAGCCGATCATGATGATGAAGCGCACCAAGAATCGCGTTTGTGTCAGATTCTTCTGGGTCGGCAATCCCTAGGCGAAGTGCCGCGGTCAAGGTTGCTTTGCGCCCGATTACTGGGCCGCGAATTCCTGCTTTGACCCCGAGATCATTGTCTCGGTCTACAGTCAAAACAAGTGAGCGTACCATCTTGACCCCTCCTTAGCAAAGCGCCTGTCGATTAGGTTCCCTATGAAGAATTGTCTTGTTTGGTTGTATCTGGCTCGGATTGTTGGGCCTCATCTTGATAACGGTCCTCTTGATATCGTCGTCGTTGCTTAGCCCTCAAATAGATCAAAGGGTGTTTCATCCATTCTTGGTCACAGAGATAATCATCACCTGCAGAAACTGGACATCGAGCTGCTGTTTTCAGAGCTGAACATCCATGAGGGGTGTATTCTCGCTCGTAAACTTGGTTGATTTGGTAAGATGTTGTGTCTGCATTATAATCGGGCGCATTTGCGAAAAATGAGCAAGCCTGTTCTTGAGGAATTTCCATTTTTGAACACATTGCAGCTAAGAAAACACGCCCGGTGTGATTTACGTTAATTCCCTGATTTAATTCGGCAACCGCAGACTCAAAACAAGGCGGCCAATCTTCACGAATAGCAGCAGTCATTGGCATTTCATCTTGCACCTGAGTTTCCAGAAGTTTGCTGACACGCTCGATTGGCTCGATGAATAAACTAGCAAATTCTTCATCGATTCTACTCATCCTCTCCACACAGGTGTTTGTCAAATCTTCTCGAATTCTCTCTTTTAATAGCCTCGCAGTACGCTGTCTACTAGTTTCTCCAACACCTGAATCCATGCAGACCCATCCTTCTTTTACCGGGCGATTTATCAATCGCCAATAATGACCGGAGATTCGTGGGCAAAGTTCGATAAAATCATTCATTGGAATCCAATATGTTGGGTCATCGCGTGCTTGGCCCACAACTTCGCGAATATCAGAAATATAACATCGAGCGAGGTTGAGAAAATTTTCACCATCCATCCCGAATAACTGATCAGCTCGGCTCGCTTCACCCTCAATCCATCGGTTGAGAAGACGGTCATTGAAAGAAGCACAAACGATTAGCATGGCATAGAGAAAAGAAAGAGATTCAGTCATCTTCCCGATATCGCTAGACAGGTCGACGGTTGTTGCTGCATCGATCCCATCTTTGTGAACTACAGCTTCCATCAAGCGAAGCCTTCCACGAGCGCGAACGTCTTCTAACCAGGGGGCATCGATTAATTCCTTAACTGTAATTCCATTAGATTTGAGAACATGCTTGAGGTGCTCCTTCCCTTGAGGTAGAAATGGATAACGCGACAATAATCCTTCATCATCGATGCTCGGCATCATCAGCGGCATCGGCATATCAACACCATAGGCGACGAGGGTTCTTCAATACTCACCGTCTGCTTCTACTGGAGATCTTCCGAATGTCTCACCCAACCGATCTAACTGCGCTCGATTATTCTTTAATCGAATTACAAGATGAGGTTCGTTCTCATTTCGGTTGGAAATTATCTGCCGATGTCGAGAGTGCAGAATCTTTGCTTCGAGTGGTTGAAGAATCTTCAGTAGAATCTTGGACTCGACATCGTCGAGCGGCGACGATTGCAGATTTACGCCGCCGATTGGTATTGCGTGAGGTAAATGTAGCAGTTCTCGGTGCTGCCGTCGAAGTATCAGAAGTAATCTCAATTCTTGACAAGCCCACTTTGTTAGTAGGTGCTGACGGGGCGGTTGGGGTGTTGCAAGATTTACCTGAAACCATAGCAGACCGCGCATGGTCGCGCCTAGTTTGTGTTGTCAGTGATGGAGACGGTGGCTCAGGTACACTTGCTGCTGTGAAAAGAGGTGTGCCATTCATTCTTCACAGCCATGGTGATAATGAAAAATCGTGGCGTAGCTTATTGAAATCGGCTGAAAATACTGCAAACCCTTCGCCATTAGTTTTGACTCATCAAACCCCAAATCAAATCGCTGGAATGCACAATCCTGGTGGCTTTACAGACGGTGATCGTGCAGTATGTTTTCTTATCGCTCTCGGTTTGGATGCAGAGCGAATAAAGATGCTAGGTACTCGCAGCGATATTGTTGGGAAATGGTCAGGTGCGACCGACCCCGAGCGTAAATTAGTCAAATTACAATGGATGGATAGGATAATTCGAACCCTCGGAGTCGATTATTGAGTCACAAAAAATCGTTGAGAGTCATTACGGTCACTCGATCGTTACCGAATAGGGAATCAGCGCTATCAGTAAGCCATTGGACTCGTTGTTTTGTATAGAGGTCGACGCCATAATTTTCGATAATACTATTTGTTACCTTGATGTATTTTCGAACTGCACCTTCGGAAACTGTCAGAACAACATTGCCCCCACATCGAGTAGTTTCTTCTTCTCTTCTAGCAGTCAATCCTCCAACGATACCGCCCTTTTGTTCTTGGATGCATGAACCCGCCAGCGGGATTCGTCGATACGAATGCCCGCATTTCACGCAGCGAGTTTTTTGGCGGGTGAATGCGACGAGATTACCTCGCAGGTCAGGCAGGAAGTGAGATTCAATAACTTGCGAAGCAACTCTTTCCACTCTAACCGATCTCAGTAGTCGACCGATGGCGAGTTGCCCATGCATTTTATCTTCCATTGAAACCAAAGTTTTGTATGAAGAGTTTTCAGGTCCAGCATCGAGCGCTCCAGATTCGTGAGTCCATCCATATCCACGAACATCACCAATCGTTCCAAGGCGATCGTTTACCGTCTCGACCAATTTGAGTAATTCATTTGGGTGTGGTTGCGCCAAAGTTGCTTCATAAAAGGCTCGTGAATAGCCATAAGAACAATCTACATTCAAGGCTTCTTTATCAATTTCAGCTGGATTAAGTCGTGTTGTCAAAACTAGTGGCGCATCCATTCTGCCCCCGCGCCCTGATGGCAGAATTTGTTTTGAAAAATTTAGCAAACCATCGAGTAACATCAGAATACTATCTTCATCACCATCACAATTTCGTCGCTTTGCGGCGTGGAAGAGGGGGTGAGCATAACCTGCGGAGGACGAGGTCCAGCCAATGATTCGGCAAAGAACTCCTCCGCTGGTGTGAGGTGCGAGGCCGATTGCTAATTGTCCAACTAAATCTGCTAAGGATCCGGCCTTGTAAAACGGAGCCATCCCATAGAATCGAACCAGTAATTCATCTACGAAATCGCATGTGGCAAGAAGGTGGTCTTTAGAATTGAGAGAAGGAATAATATCTTGAGGAAACAATTCGAGAATTTGCTCATCAGAAATCAATTCATTTCCTTTGACATCGGTGGTATATCCAAGGTCTTTTAATTCGCGCCACGAAGTTCTAATTTCACTTGGCCTAAAGTGAGTGACGGGAACATCTATCATATCGTATCTAGCAGTGCCATCGCGGAAAACTGAAAGTTGATGTTTGCCGCGCAGTATGCCTTTTTCAATAGGTTCTGGTGTTTGAGATTCAGAAGTTAATACTTTGACAGATTTGATTTTTTGCGGCAAACGATCGAGTCCTAAGGTGCGCCGCTTCACCTCTAGTAAACGATCCAAATGAACCCACGAATTTCTACCTCTTCGCCTTCTTATCATCGCCCCAGGCTTCCTCTCACGTTCGGCGGTTTTGCCCCCACATTCCTTCGGAATTTCCGGATCAGGTCTGTGGTGGCAATTGAGATTCGGCGATTCTTGTCCGCACTTTGAGCAATATCGTCGACAAAGCTCAACTCTGATACGACCTTTTTCTGCAGCCTTCCCCATCAATCTTTGTGGGCCGCCGTTTTCACCGATTGGATAAAGGGCGTGAGTTAGAGGTTTCATTTCCCGACGAGCAGCTTTTTCGGGTCGCCCCATCCTTGCTCCAATACGAACAGGAACTGCATCTTCCCAACGTAATGTGGATAATTTTCTGACCAGCCAAAGGCAGCGATCGACCTCGTGGTCGTCAAGAATTTTTCTTGATTGAAGGAGGGCTGCATCATCATCAGGTCCTTCATCGGTAATTTTTGCAGCAGCAGCATCACCAATTTGTTCAGTTTCACTAATGCTTTTCCCTACCTGTCGAGCGGTAGTAGTAGCCGCAATCCGTTCGACATCGCGGCGAGATTCAAGTTCCTTCAATCTAAGTTCTTCTTGTTCAATAATATTCGTTGCACCACGGATTTGTTGTAATCGATATTCGATATGTGGGGCGGCCTCAACCCTAACTCTTGCAGAACCATTTACGATGTTGAAGCCAAAACCTTCCAACAGACCCTCCCATCCGGATTCAATGACTATATCTTCTCCATCGTGATGATGAGAAATACCAAGGGTCATCAGTGATGATTTTACTATTCCATGATTTTTCACTTGGGTCCATAGCGGCCATTCGCTAGTAGTTGGATCCGGTAAACCGATATCTTCCAAGTCAAGGTCTGATGACCATTCGGATGCAGCACCGATAAATCGAAGAGAATTTTCTTCGATTATTGATTTAGAAATATTGTCGATTAAACTTGAACAAAAAGAAATTGGCAAATCCGACCACCATAGATTCCAAGGCGGCGGAATTGCAGTCCCGTGGGTAATTGAAATCTCTTTGATTTGTTCCCAACTCAGTTCTAAATCACGAAGGTAATGTGACCAGTTTCGCTTTCGCCAAACACGTTCAACCGGGTCTTCCCCGCTTCGCTTTATTGCTCCATTAAATGGTAAACCGAGAGGTAATTCCGAGCGATCAAAGTCTAGCAGTGAAGCGAAGTCCTCAACTTTTTGTGGCATGTCAAGCCTCTCAGCTAAATCTACAGACCACCAATCTCGATTGTAGGGTGAAGGAACTAAATTTTTGTTATTTTCAAGGAATTCTCCATAGCCAATTAATATTTCGCCAGAATCCCAAATAGTCAGGACATTGGGTTTATTTTTTCGCCAATCTGTTATTGATTCTATTCGTCGAAAAGTTCCATCATTCAACAAAACCGTCGGACCTTCTAGATCAGTACAAGGCGTAACAGCACAGGCTTTTCCGGGCCGCTCAATTTTCATCTGGGTTCCGACAGAAAGGAACCCACCCATCGCCTCCATTGTGGTAGGATGAATTCCAGCTGCAGCTAAACCAGTTGCTCTGCTTCGACCATATCGAAGCCTGAATCCACCTGGCTGGCCTGGCTCTCCAAAGACCGGCCTCCCAGCGATAATATCGTCCATGAATCTAGAAATTGTAGGAATTTTTCTAGGTTTGAATGCACCTATTGTTATTTCTTCGCTCTTACTTTTTTTTGCAAATTGAGCGATGAATTCCCAACCCGGAATTTGCATCCGTTCAGTGTGTTTCTGAATTTTTGGCGCCTTCAGGCAAAGTCCTTCGCCGATAACTAGCATAACTCCACCGCGAATTCTTGTTCTGGGGGTCCCATTCGAATTTTCGATATTACGAACTTCCTTGTATCCTGAACATTCTATGCGCTCGGTTTCTTCACCGTTGACCATCACTGGGCAAGCGCGAACAATTACTTCGATTTCCTCGGGAGGAGGTTTGTATTGCAAGCCAGAACGGTACAATCCAAATTCTTCCTTGACCCGCTCAACTTCAGGAGTTGTTGGGATATAACGCGAGACTCCTAATTCTCTACGAATACTGTCTCCAATCAACACCCCAAGCGCCTGTGCCGTACCACCGGCAGCCCGAATCGGACCACAAAAATCAATAGATAAAAATTCTGAACCATCGGCATTATTCAGAATTCGAACATCACCAATCCCGTCGAGTGGAGCAACCAATACCGCCTCTGTCAATACTGCCAAACCAACTCTCAGCCCACAATCAATTGATTTTTGCAAATCACCAGTGTCTTCATGCATTTTTTTCGACACATCGATGGCGATTTGAATCGAAGCACTCTCACGATCCGTAGTCAATAATAAAGCGCGCAAATCATCTTCAATTTTCATTCCATCAAGATATGTTTCAAGCAATTTTTCCGTCCGGCTCGCAAGGTCGGACGCACGTGGAATTTCAACAAAATTTTCAAAATCTAATCCTTTAGATTTCGCCTCACTAGCCAACTGATATACCTCTTCAGTTCGGCGCTCAAGCCATGTCTCATAAGCTGCATATTCAGCCTTCAGCCGTTCCGAATCGATGGCCAATAAATCAGCTCCATTATTCGACATCAGACTACAGGCTCCGCGACAACATCACATAACCAACACCGGCCGTCCAAGAACATTCAGGGCAAATGGTGTCTTTTCGGGTAGTTAGCATAGAGAACATTCATCCGAATCGAGGTGACCGCAGGGTGGGGAGAAAGTATGTCGACGAGCGCTGGAGAAGCAAAATCGAAGTTAATCGAGAGGGTCAAGGAATTAGCATATCTCTATTCTCCCAACGAATTATTCACACTCGCAAGCGGCCGTCAAAGTCCACATTTTTTCGATATGAAACCGGTGATGATGGATCCGGGATGCGCACATCTACTCGGTGTTCTGATTCATTCTGAGATTGAAAATCTCGGTGCGGTCGATGCGGTTGGTGGACTAGAGCTCGGCGCCGTTCCCCTCACTGGAATTGCAATCGCGAAGGCAGGCAAAGGCAGTACGCTTCGCGGCTTCATGGTTCGCAAGGAACCAAAGGGGCGCGGAGGGAGAAAAACGGGAAATCCTCCAGGAATTGAGGGGTCGACCATTCAAAGTGGAGACCGTGTAGTGTTGCTAGAAGATGTGACGACAACGGGCGGGTCTGCTTTGAAGGCAGCGATTCGCCTAAGTGATATGGGCTGTGATGTTGCAGCCTGCATCACAATTCTCGATCGTCAAGAAGGCGGAGCTGAAGCGTTTGAATCGGCTGGAGTAAATCTTGTTCCTTTGTTGGTCCGATCTGATATTACTGGTGAGTGAATGGGTGATCAGCACGTAATCGACTCAGAGGTTGAGCCGTATCATCCCGAAAAACTTGAACGCAAAGAGTATGTTGGAATTGGAGATTATTTCGCGCTCGACATGCGTGCTGGAAAGGTAATTGATGTTGAAGAATTCCCAGAAATGCGCAAACCTTCTTACAAAATTCATGTAGATTTTGGACCGGTTGTTGGAACTCTTTCCAGTTCTGCTCAAATTACAAATTATCCACGCAGTCAATTGATTGGTAGGATGGTTGTTGGTGCGATAAATCTCGGTGAGAAGACACTACCGACTGGATTTAAATCTCAATTTCTTATATTGGGCGCACTAGATCCAGATGGTTCTGTCAACCTTCTAGAAATACCGAATGGTGTTTTGCCAGGGTCAACTGTAGCCTAATCTTCAGTAATTCTTATCCTTACTTATGGACATAACAATAACCGGAGTCTCTAACATCTGGCCTTTTGCATTTTTTACCATTTAGACTATCTATGTAATTGCAATAACCATCCGAGATAGGTTCAATCGTATTTTGTTGATTCATTTCATCTCCTTCCTTAGCGGCCTCTTCTTTGGCCACTTCCACACATTCCCTACAGAGTAACATATCCCACCAATCGGGCCTTTCTCCCTCCTTTTCACTTGCTCCAAAAGGTGCTCCAGAAGGTAATGATCCAGCTCCCATTGGCAGGACTGCGATTACTATGCCTACCATAACTACTCCAACTGCAACCTTTCCGAGAGTTTTGGCATAGGCTTCCACTGGATCAACGTCCACAGTTTGACAGTCGGTGCAAATATGTGCCCAACACCCACCTCTTTGGCAATTCCATGCTAGAGATTTATTTTCCTTCAAACATTTATCGCAGGTGCCTTTAGCCAGAGTTTGTTCAGGGTCACTAGACAACATAGCAATTATTCCTCCAATCCCTAAAATTCCTGCTGCGAATATCAAAACCGGGTCGCCCAGAGATGCAATCAAAGCAGCGAAGACTAATACTCCAAAACCCGCGCCTTTCCTAATCATTGTTTTACGGTATAAATCCTCTTCAGTTAGTGTTTTATCATCTATTAGCCTATTCGATTCAGGTTCAAAAAACACACCCCTTAGTTTAGGTTGAATTCCATTTAGAAGATCTAATTCTCCAGCATCAAACCAGAAGGTAGGACAATTCTCACAAGAGTCAATTATGACCTTTTTAGATTCAGACACGTCAATTAAATTTAATTTATCTCTGATTTCTTCAGGCACGTCTAATTCAATTTCTTTCATTTTAGTTGAACAAATCGGACAATTGCATCCAATATTGTTTGTGTCTGGGACAGCACTCTTTTCGTCTAATTCTCTTCCATTTGTAATGATTGACTCCATCGATTTAGCGACGACCGCCACCCCCCAGCACTCTTTACAAATCAATAAATCAGCGCCTTCATCCAGCCCACTGGTTTCTATGTATAATTCTAGATTACACCGAGGACAATCATGTCCACTTAGTTCACTCATGACACTATCAAACTGATTGTAACCCATTAGTGTTGTTACGGCACTAGACCATTATCCTCTTGAATAACCGACTACAGGATTGCCCATGACGAACGTAACAATGTACACCTCTGCTGGAGACATTAACATCAAACTCTACACTGACGACTGCCCTGACACAACTGCAAATTTCCTTAAATTAGTTGACTCTGGATTCTACAACGGACTCCATTTCCATCGGATTATCAAGGACTTCATGATTCAAGGGGGTTGTCCAAAATCAAAGGACCCAAACAGTCGCGCAGCTGGAACAGGAGGGCCAGGTTGGCAAATTCCATGCGAACCATCAGCTCTCGCAAAGGCTCATGATCGTCCAGGGCTATTCTCGATGGCAAATGCAGGCAGAAATACAGGTGGTTCACAATTTTTCTTGACTACTATAGAGACGCCTTGGTTGAATGGAAACCATGCGGTATTTGGCGAAGTTACCAATGGAATGGAAATAGTTCGAGCAATCGAAAATATCCAAACTGATTTCCGCGACAAACCCGCTGAACCACAGATGATTATTCGCGTTGATCGTGATTGAATTTATCTGATATTATCTCGGGTATTTTCCTATAATATGACTTTATTAATTTGTGCGAACGTGTTACTACTCTTCAAAAGGTGAAGTTTATTAATAATTAATTAACGCAGATAATAATATGGTGAAGCACCGAGCGGGCGACCGCAGAATAATGAGCATCAGTATACCTGAAGAATTGGCAAAAAAACTCGATAGAAGAGTTGGCAAAGGGCGCACAGGAGGGCGCTCTGCTACAATTTCGAAAATGATTGAAACCTCGCTTGTAGCAGATGCTCAACCAAGAAGACTCGAGCCGGAGTTTGCGAGCCGTTCAGCTCGTGCAGATAGTGGACAAATTCGTATTGAAAAAGATACTATGGGGGAAGTGGAAGTTCAAGCAGACCGATATTATGGCGCTCAAACAGCCCGCTCACTAATCAACTTCGATATTGGAACCGATACAATGCCATATGCAATTATTCGCGCTTTTGGTATTCTCAAACAAGCAGCAGCCGAAACCAATGTCGAACTCGGTCAACTCAATGAACAGGTCGGTTCTTTGATTACAGTTGTTTGTGATGAAGTAATTTCAGGTTCACTCAACGATCATTTTCCACTCAGAATTTGGCAGACTGGTTCTGGAACACAAACCAACATGAATTCAAATGAAGTTATTGCGAACCGTGCAATCGAGTTGACAAATGGTGTTCTTGGAAGCAAAACTCCAGTTCACCCGAACGACCATGTCAATCGGGCACAATCCAGTAATGACACATTCCCGACTGCAATGCATATCGCTGCAGCCGAGGAATTCCATCATCGATTAATTCCAGCAGTACGTCATTTACGCACTGTACTCGCAAATAAAGCCAAAGAATTCGAAAACATCGTGAAAATTGGTAGAACCCATTTGATGGATGCCGTACCTTTGACACTCGGTCAAGAATTTGGCGGATATGTCTCGATGCTTGATGCCGATCTTCGCCGAATAGATGCTGCACTTACCGATTTACTGGAACTTGCTCTAGGTGGAACGGCAGTCGGTACAGGGCTGAACACACATCCTGATTTTGCTGAAAACGTTGCAGAAAAAATAGCTGAAAAAACCGGATTACAATTCATTAGCGCAGATAATAAATTTGCACAATTGGCTGCACATGATGCAATTGTCGCTGCATCAGGAGCGCTTAACACACTCGCTGCATCACTAATGAAAATCGCCAATGATATCAGATGGTTAGGATCAGGTCCTCGATGCGGTATTGGAGAACTTGCACTTCCGGCCAATGAACCCGGATCTAGTATCATGCCAGGCAAGGTCAACCCAACCCAGGCTGAAGCGATGACGATGGTATGTTGCCAAGTTATGGGCAATAATACTGCGATTTCAATCGGTGGAAGCCAAGGTAATTTTGAACTCAATGTCTACAAGCCAATGATGATCCATAATCTTCTTCATAGCGTTCGAATAATTTCAGATTCTTGTCGATCTTTTTCCGATAAATGTGTAATTGGTCTAGAAGCCAATGAAGATAATATCAAGTCTCATCTTGAAAATTCCTTGATGTTAGTAACAGCATTAAATCCACATATTGGTTATGATAATGCTGCAAAAATAGCAAAAAATGCACACACGAAAGGATTGACGCTTAGAGAAAGCGCGCTCGAATTAAAATTGTTAACAGATCAACAATTCGAAGAATGGGTCAGACCAGAATTAATGATTGGGCCCAAAGAATAGAATTGAGAAACGCTCCGCTAAGGTCTTAGAAAATAATGGGCTTTTGAATTAGGTGGGAGCAGCAGGAAAAATGCACATTGGGGGAGCATTTTCCCTGCTACTCCGCAGGGTCCCCGGTCCGCCGGGGCCCTAAGGCCCCTGCTTTCCAAGGGTAGATGACTCCGAGACTACTTGTGTCTCCTCGTCCTTTTCCGACTCTTGTTGGATCTCTCCATCTTTCGCCGTCTCCGCTTCCATCCCTAGCTCTCACCAGTTCTTTTCACGTCTCGGTATTGGTCCTCCACGCATTTCTGCGCTCTCGTTCCCAGTTCGTTTCCTCTCCGTTTCTTTTCCCCTTCCTTGCGTCCAGTTCTTTTCCTCTTCGTTTTCCCGTACCCGTGCCTCAGGTCTGTTCCATTGCTGGTTCCCGCCCTTCGCTCGTTTACCTCTTCGGGATGGTTTTCTGTTTTGGTCGTGTTTTCCCTGTCGAAACAGTTCGGTTATGTTTTCCTCAGCTTTCCCTGTTGCTTCTTTCCCCTTCCTTTCGTCCGGTTCTTCCCACCTCAGTTCTCCCGTTGTTTTCCCGCCCACAGGGCGTTCCAACTCTTCCCCGGTTCTCTTTCGATCTCCGGTTCTACCGCCCCATTTCCGGGGCTCGGTTCTTGTGGCCCGCGGGTTCCGCCTAAGCGGCCCCACACCCCTTCACCGAAGCGGCAAAGTTCTCAGGTGCGGGTCGGGTCAATAAACCTTTCTCCAATAGAGCCGCAGTCCACTGGAAATAGGGGTATGCAAGGGTATGATTTTGTTAATTTCCACTGTAAAAATATCAACTACGAAGCTGACGGAGACGGTCTTTGAGCAGTCCCCTCTTTTTCTCATCTTTTTCTGAATTATTACTTTCAGCGAGTCTGCGCTTGACAACTTCAATTTCAAAAAATAGAACTTTTCCCGAGTCATCTCCGAGGGCAAGCCCCTTGTCGGCGGAATGGGTAAATCTAACCCTATTTTCATGAGCCAGGAAAGTTTGGCTTTGCGCAGAGTCGATGATTACAAGATTCGTTTTACCATTATTCGAAAAACTAGCCCAACAATTTCCATCAAAATTAGCGATGGAATCGATTTTACCATCAAAATGAAAATCCATATTATCAAAACAAATCGTTCCATCTTCATGGCCTGATATCCAACCATTTTCTGAACTAATAATCGAAGTGACGAGAGAATCCGAGGGATGAGCGGTATCGTTAATCTTCAAAGATTTGCAATCGATAGTGCTTACAGTCCCATCCGAATGACCGAAATAAATTCGGTCAATCGAATTCGCTCCTGAAGTCACAGGTTGATTGCTACTGAGCAAAAAATGCTCGGACATCTCACCAGGCAGAACCCGAACTCCACCACAACGAGGGCGACCTAAGCCGAGAATAACATCCCCTTGTGTTGCGCCGAGGAACCATGGCCGTTCGTTAATGATCCACTTTTCTAGTAATTTTCCACTCTTCGAAAACCGCTGGGTTGTTGCCTCGATAAAATCAAACACTTCAATATCATACACTGAAGATGTGACCCAGATTTCTTCATTGATTATTCGCACAAAGTCGCCACCGCCCTCCAATTCTTCACTCCACAATATTTTTTCAGTATTTGTTGAGAATGCGAATAATTTATTCGGCCCGGTTGTGTAAATTGTATCATTTTCGAAATCGAAATCAGCGATGATACCATCGATTTCGACACTCCAAAGCAGTTCGCCAGTCGAAGTTGCCCAGCCATTCAATTTGCCGTTTATTGAGCCGGCAATCAATACCCCATCGATGATTCTAACCTTTGAACAAGAACTACCAATGTCGCGAATGAACGAAGCTAGATTTGAAAGACTTCGCTTCGACATGGTCGATGCTAAGCGTCGTTTGTTTTCTCGCTTCCGTTGGTATAATCTTATGCTGAAACGCCGTAAAGTCGTTCAATTTTGTCTCGTAGGTACGCGACAAATGCATCAGGCGAAGGTGGCGAGCCGGTTGCTTCCTCAATGAGGGCGGCCGGCTCGATAATGCTACCACGTGCGTGAACATGCTCGCGCATCCATGCCAATAGTGGCTCAAATTCACCATTACGGATCTGCTCATCGTGATCAGGCAAAACTTTGCGGGCAGCTTCTAACAACTGAGCTGAGTAGAGGTTGCCCAATGTGTAAGTCGGGAAATATCCGAAGGCTCCGAAGGACCAGTGAATGTCTTGTAGGACGCCTAAAGTGTGGTTTGGTGCTCTGATTCCCAAGAATTCTTCATACATATCGTCCCAAACTTGAGGAAGGTCATCGACTTCAATTTCTCCAGCAATCAGTTGCTTTTCGACTTCATATCGAATCATAATGTGTAGATTGTAAGTCGCCTCGTCTGCTTCAACCCGAATCAAACTCGGCTCAACTAGATTTACCGCACGCCAGAGATCCTCTGCACTCACACCTTCCATAAATTCTGGAAAACTTTCTTGCCATAATGGCAAAGCCCACTCGCAAAATTCTCTGCTTCGACCAACTTGGTTTTCCCAAAGTCGACTCTGACTCTCGTGCACACCGAGGCCATTCGCATTTCCTGTTGGTTGGAAATCTAGGCTGCGGGGTCTGCCCTGTTCGTAGAGTCCGTGGCCGGTTTCGTGCATCGAACCATAAAGCGAGCCGAATGGATCACTCTCGCTATATCGGGTCGTCCATCGAACATCATCTGGATTTGAGCCGCCACAGAATGGGTGTGTAGATGCGTCGCGGCGGCCGGCAGAAAAGTCGAAACCAATGGTCTCGGAAACAGCGTGTGAAAGCGCTTCTTGACCAGCTTGACCCCACTTATTATCTTCAACAAAAGACATGTTTGGCCGTTTTCCGCTATCGATTACAGCTTTGACTAGAGGTGCGACATTGTCGCGCAGTCCTGCGAAAAGTGGGTCAACACGAGCAACTGTTAGGCCCGATTCATAAAGATCGAGAAGAGCATCGTAACGGAGGTTTTCATATCCTAAATAATCCGCCTTCAGGCGGCTCATTTCAACCATCTTTACAAGGTCATCACGAAAGATAGAGAAGTCATCTTTGGCACGAGCTTCGGTCCAAGAAATCTGAGATTTGGATTGATGTTTTGCCAGTTCACCAACGAATTCAGTTGGCAATTTTGTCGCTTTATCGTAACTGTTTCGGGCGAGTCGAACATTTCCTACTTGGACTTCATCCAGATCTTTGTGAGATTCTAATTCATCGAGTAATTCGCCAATTCTCGCATCGGTCATTTTCAAATGGCCAGTCTTTGAAATCCATGAGATTTGTTCAGCTCTGAGTGCTGCAGCTTTCGGTGGCATCATCACTTCCTGATCCCATCCGAGCAGGCCCCCTATTTGTGAAATCAAATCGATATCTTTCAGTCGTGCAAGTAGTTCATCATACGCATTCATAAAGTCGGCGAGAAGGCTTGCATCATCAAACCCTTCTATGTAGGGTATTGGATTTTCAAATTCTAGAAAATCAAAGTCACCATAGAATATAACTATGCCAAAGAGCCAAAATAGTTCCAATAATTGCCAAAATCATGTGCCCTTTTCGGAAAGAAAACCAAGGTAAATATTTCCGTGAAAGTTTTGGATAAAGTCCTGAGTATCCCGCAATTGCAATAATTGCAATAGCGATAATACCTAACCAAATATCAGCGCTTAAAGGGGGCATCGTATCAGAGATACCAAAACCAAGTACATGGATTGCAGTGAAGGTAATGACTGCACCCAACAAGGAATAATGAAGCCACCACCAATAGGTCGCCCGCTCAGCCGGCATTTCTGCATCCCAATCAATTTCTTGCTTTTTTGCAGATTTGTAATTATCTTTGTAGATACGATCGAGTGCACGTTTTGAGAATCCTTGAACCATCAATAAGCCCAATACTACAACTCCGAGCCAGCCATAGAATACTGCAACTTTTCCTGAAAGTGGAGGATCGGGTAATTGTGCTGGAATTGGGATAGGAATCACACTCATTGATGCACTGGTAGTAACTCCCGAAGGCAATTTTCCAGTTATCAAAACATCCGTCCCATTCGAAGCAGGTTCAGGGCCAGTATATGATACAATAACGCCCCACCCTGGTTCTAAACTTCCAGAATAATTTGTCGTTGTAATCTCTCCAGATGTATTGATTAATTGTGCGAATCTTACAATTCCTCGTTGTGCCGTTCCATTGAGTTCAGTAATTGTTTGTGAACCGAGATTAAACAATTTAGATGATGTTTGATTGTTTCCTTCTTCGAGTGAAACCAATGATGGGCTCAATGCCAAATTTTTTTGTTCAACAATTACAACCATTGAGATTCTAACCGATTCGAATTGACGATCAGGCCGTTTTGATGAAGCGTGGTCGTAATATGCTACAACATCGAGAGTGATGGCGATTTCAATTTCAGTTGCATTATGATCTGGGGTGACGTTGAGCCATCCTGAAATCGAGCTACCTGCAGCTAAATTACCTTGCCAAGGGACAAAATTTGTATTATCAACAATTCCATTCAATACTGTGATTTCCATATTTGGTTCGATCCAATCGTTTCTCCAAGGGGCAGAAACAGTCCATCGTAGCGTATTTTCTGCACTCGCAACAAGAGGTTGGGATGAATACATCGATAATCCTGCTTCTCGATACGATCCATGGCAACTTTGGCAGGATTGTGAAGCTGCGTCGACACTTTGAATCATCGGTGGACTAACTTTGTCACCTACAAGTAATAGGGCTACGATTACAAATAGAAATGAATATCGAGAGAATGAATTGTTTGAATCCAATGAAAACCCTCAGTCTTCATCATCTTCGTCATCTTCTGAATCGCCGTCATCTTCTTCGTCTTCAGAATCCTCGTCATCTTCCTCATCTTCTGAATCGCCGTCATCTTCTTCGTCTTCAGAATCCTCGTCATCTTCCTCATCTTCTGAATCGCCGTCATCTTCTTCGTCTTCAGAATCTTCGTCATCTTCGTAATCATCATCATCATCCCAATCATCATCATCATGATCTGTCATGACTGTGTCGAAAACTTCCGGATTACTGGATGAAGATACAGCAGTAGAGGAGTTGTCCGTAGAAGATGTTTCATCAAGGTTAGTAACTTCTCCTAAGTTTTGTCCCTCGGCTCCTTGGCCATTATCTTTGGCAGGTACAAACATTATCAGAAGACCTGCGAATGTTATCATTGCTAATGTTAACATAGAGGTTGCAAATTGTTGCCGTTTCATATTTCTCAATATCACTCAGCAGCCTCGTAGATATTAAATTAAGGGGTTGATACATCATCCAACATTGTCGAGTGTTGTGTCAAAATATGAATAAGAAGGTATTTCGATTATATTTCTACGCCAAACCAAGAACGCAGCGCTATGCCAATTCCGAATGAAATAGCGCTGACAACGATTAAGATTCCCGCCATCTCTGCAAATCGCTTGTTGAAAGGTTCATCTTGTGCGATGGCGACATAACCATTGAATGTTGCAATTATAGCGAAGCCGATGCCGAGTGTGCAACCAAGAGCTTGGACATGTGGTGCAAGACCGTAACGAAACGGGTCATCTGCTTGTAGGAGCAAATAGGGCATTACTAGCAAGAATACTGTGATGATGTAAGCTATGCCGGTAAATCCAGCCGCTTTGAACGGGGAGCGTCCATCTGACTCTTCTTTTGTAGAGAGATATTCTGATGCTGCCATGCTGAAAGATGCTGCAATACCTGTAACAAGTCCAGCCAGTGCGACCAAATTTAGTGATTGAAATGCGAAAGTAAGACCTGCTAATGCGCCAGTTAGTTCGACTAATGCATCGGACAACCCAAGAATCACACTTCCGAGGTAAAGCAAAGCATCTTCTTCGAGCATCTCTATCAATTTCTCTTCATGGGCATCTTCTTCATCAGCGATATCATGAAGTCCGAGTTTCCGATATTCTGCTGAGATATCCCGCTCGGTTTTTTCCATCATTTTGACAGAAAAAGTCAATCCAAGTAATTTTGCTAAAATGACTTGTAGCCACACCCGAAACATAGCCGGATTTACTGTTTCATCAGTCATTTCTGCAATTATGGATTCGTGTCGCTCCTCTTCAAGGGCAATTCCTTCAAGAATTGCAGCATTTAGAGGATCTCTTTGTTGCTTGGCAAGGCGGTGGTAAACCTCTTTTTCAGTTGCTTCCATACGCTGTAAGCGTAGCAATTTCCGTCGGTTGGATTCCTCCACGAGAATCGCTTAATGCCTCTGCTCATGAACTCATCTATGAACGAACACTTAGAACATCACCGTTGACGGATGGCTAATGCGCGAGCTAATTGAGGGTGCCTGGGCTGTTTTTGAAACGGCCAGCGATCTGCGCACATTCTTTCGTCATCGCTTTGTAATTGGCAGTATTTCGGCTATTGTTGTCGTCACTATCGTCCTTGCAGCTTCACTCATGTCGATTTCTACGAATTTCATCATCAAAGATGACGATAGGCAACGAAATGCCCTCGATCTTGAATGGAATGAGGCGGTTTTTATGCCGCGTGCGGAAGAGTGTATCGATGAATCTAATGGCCAAGATTTACCAGAATTTGGTATCGGTTACGAGCCGAGCCTTGCTATGGATTCGGAGGGAAATATGTTCATCACCGCCCACAAAGATCTGCGCTGGGGCGGTGAAGCGACTCCTTTCGGGCCAATTCTTGGTGGAGATCTTGGATTATGGTATGCGTGTGAAGAAGGTCGTGATACATCTTGGGATTATTGGGCCAGTTGGTTTTGGATTTCGAATGATGGAGGTTTGACTTGGAGCCCGGGTGATAATTTCGATCCTACTCCGGGCAATCATTTGACTGCAAATTACCTCGCCGGTGGCTCGGAATGCCTCGGTGATGAAGGTGATATTGCAGTCGATGGAGAGGATGTGATATACTATCTCGACACTACTTTGGAAGATAATTGGTGGCACAAATTCATCGATGGTGGAAATATCTACGAAGGTGGCATTTGTGACCGAATGAACACGATGGCAGCTGATGACAGACCGTGGGTTGCTGCCCAAGGAGATGGCATCGTTCACTACCTTGGGAATTCAGGAGCGAGTCCACCTGAATGCAGTGGAGATAGTGGTCGCTACTGGTACTATCATTCAGAAAATGGTGGCGCATCATTTAGCCAGTGTTATGCAATGCCCGGTGGTTGGTCGACAATTGCCTCCGAACAAAATGGAACCTATGTTTACGTCGCACAAGAGAGTGCTGATTCAAACAGCGGAACAGTGCAAATTCGAATTTCTGATGATTACGGAAGGGGGACTGGTCCAAGCCCATCAGATGGCACCTGGCAGACTCCCATCGAACTCGGTCCGAGAAATGGAAACTGCCCCGAAGGCTACCCTGTCGTTGAAACCAACGAGAACGGGACAGTTGCAGTAATTTGGGCAGATTGTCCAGATGGTGGAACTGGACCATGGGATATGTGGATCGCTGTTTCATATGACAGAGGATTGAACTGGTCATCTTGGGAAATCACTCCTTTTGAGCGTGGAATAAGCATGTATCCATTTGTTTCAATTTCAGATAATGATGTGATGTCTATTGCCTTTTACGGTCTTGATTTCAATCAAAATGCAAGTGAGGATGATTATACCGCTGGCAAGCAATGGTTCCTTTACGCTGGAGCCCTTCAAAGCCCTCAGGAAAATGACTCTTGGGTATTCTCTGTCGCTGACCCTACTCCGCTACACACAGTAACTGCTTACGAGGAGGCTGAAGGAGATACACACGCTTTGCATGATTTTTTCGAAACGGTGATCAGTGCAGACGGAACTCGTCTCGGTATCGCTTACCAGCAGAATATTGGCCCGCATCCGTTTGAGGAGAATGAGGAACAGCGCTACATCAAATTCGTCAGTGCCGAGATTAGATTAGATTAATCACCAGGTATGATACTAGTCTTAATTCATTGACTCTCTACATCAGAACAGTCTTGAGTGGTCTAAGACGCGCGAAGCGCGTGAAAGGCCAATCATTGAGTTTGCTACTCATTCTAATTCTGCTTATGCCGACCCTTTCGGGTTGCTTTGGCAGTGAGGTTTTGACCAGTGGCGAGGAAGAGGGGGAACATTGGCTTCCTGCAGTCGAAAACCGAGCAAATTTGGTTTATCGCGATGATGATGTTTTCAGTCGAGTATCGATTAATGGTTCATATGGAATTGGTGAAGCTCGCTCGATTTACATCCCAGTCCCTGCAATTTCAGTTTCTGATGGAGGAGCGGGGGTGACTGGTGGAGCAGAAGTTCACATGGGATTGTGGTTACCTATTATCGAAGGGTGTGATTATGACTCAGCTGAAATTGCTGACGAATGTAAAGTTCCGATTTTGTCTGAAATAGGCCCATATTATGATGATGGTGATGTAGATGCTCTAACTCCCGCAGATCGCTTAGGTCGTTTTCTTATCGAAAATTTCGTTCCACACGGTTATGGTGTTGCCCAGATTAGCGTATTTGGTACAGGCGAATCAAATCATTGTATGGATTTAATGGGCTATGATGAACAGGAAGGAATTCACGCTGCAGTAGAATATCTCGGTCAAGCACCGTTCTCAAATGGTGCCGTCGGCATCATCGGAAAATCATACGACGGATCGACTCCTTGGGAAGCGGCAGCGATGGGTTCTCAATATCTCAAGACCATTGTGCCGATGTCTGGTTTAATTGGCGCTCATGACTTAATGTGGCGTAATGGCAGCATGGAAGCTCGTGGTGCGATAATGCACAATGGCGTCTATGGAAACTTCGGAATCGATGGTGATCTGGAAGATGTTGAAAATATTTGTGAAGGCTATTTGGAGGGCTATTATGCGGGTCCAGGTGCTTATATTACCGGCGATAATTTGGGTTGGACTGGTAGCGATTACTGGGAAGAGCGAACTTTTCTCGACCGTGCTTTAGCGAATTACAACGGCTCAGTGTATATCGTTCACGGTATGCAAGATTGGAATGTCGATCCACATATGGCATTCCCGACCCATCAACTTCTCCGAGATGCTGGTTTTGATGTCAAAGGATTGTATGGCCAATGGGGGCATGATTACCCCGACCGACGAAGTGGTCACGAAGGATTGAGCAGCGGCAGGGGTGCTGAAGCATTACCGTTCACACTGCGTTGGGATTGGGCTGATGACCTTTTGGAGTGGTTTGATTTCTATCTAAAGAACGAAGGTCCTCAGCCACGATTAATTGCTGAGATACAAGATAATATAGGCGGCTGGCGAGTCGAAGATTCTTATCCTCCTCTCGACCAAATTTGGTTGCCATATACAATGGATGATTGTTCGATTATAGGTGGTGGAGAAACGGTCACTGCTACCTCTGAATTACGTATGGAATGTCCATTTTTTGAATATGAAACGAGAATTGTTGGCACACCGACATTCCATGTAACTGCAACGATTTCACTCTTAGCAACCAGTGGCCATCTCTTCGTTGAAATGGTTCAAGCAAGCACTGGTATGCACCTCGGTCATGCTGTTATGGATTTGCGATTCCATGATGGTGGAAAGGACGGAGAAACACTTTCACCCGGTGAAACCGTTGTGGCAAAAATGGAATTTTTCGGGATGGATGTTGTAATTCCTGCTGATGATGGAATTCATTTGATTATTACTCAAACGGGTGAGGATTATGTTCCAAGCCCAGTTTCAATTCTACCGGTTACTTTGGCGTTAGATACAACAAGCGTGCTAAGCTTATCTGTCGTTCAACGCGATTGTGATGATTTATTTTCACCTCCGATGCAGACAGAATATCCCCAATGTGCTCCAGAAGAATGAGTTGAATCCACCTCAACAGATGCCCGAACTCTTGATGCCTGTTTTGTCTACGCAGAGGCGATGGCGAGGGGCGATGTGAGAATCAATGTCGCCGTCGCCGACCGTGTATTGTTGCATCTTTGGGAACAAGATCACCAAGCGGATCACTATCTGGTCAGTTTCGAAATGACCAGACCGGGTATCGCTGAAGTTTGTGCTCTTCATCCTCCTAATGTGTCCCGAACAATGCGTGAATTAATTCAAGATGGGCTCGTTAGTGAATATACTCGTACAATCAGAGGAGATGAGCGACGGCAGAAGACTTGGCAGTTGACTGATGAAGGTCGAACAGAGGCTAGAAATCGGATTGAAAAGCTTCGTAGTATGATGATTTTAATCCGTGAGCGCGAAGGCAATCTTTTGGAAATCCGTGCAGATAAAGCCGCTGTACATCTTCAAACTGGCCTGACTTTGCTACAGGTATTAATGCACGCCCAACATGAGGGCGTACTGAATTTTGGTGATATTCGATTTGGCACAATCATACGCTCAGAATCTACACCAACCAGTAAACCAGGTTCACTCACACTTCTGTCAGGTGCTCATTCAACATATCACATTCGGCCGCCAGAAACCAGAACGGTTCACGGACGAACAGATGAAAAATCACGACTCAATTCGTGGTATAATTCTTCGACACCAATGTTCGTGCTTTCCGGCATCGCTGGTTGTGGTAAGACTACGCTTCTCTCTCATTGGGTAGATGATATTCTTCGCCTTTCGCCAAACCTAGAAGTCATGTATTATCCTTGTCAGCCATGGGACACTCCATTGGGTATTGCTACGAGTTTGCTTCACCGGCTTGGAATTGGTTCTGAAGGTGAAGCTGAGGATCCATATGGGATTCTCGAATCATTGCCATTGAAACCTGGTGCTGGGTTGAATTTGGATGTATTTCGGCGCCGGTTAATCGCTCATTTAAACGATGAAAAAAATCTGCGCAAAGATGATTTGGACGGTTTACTCATATTATTGGACGACGTCCATAATATCGGAGCCGAAGGAACTCATCTTTTCGGTGCATTATTACAGATAGCAGAAGTAACATCAGTTAGATTATTGCTGATTAGTCGAACGAATTTAGCATTTTATGACCGACGCGATGTCCATACTAGAAGTCGGGTAGAAGAATTGGTTCTAACCGGCTTAACTCTTAATGAAATTGCTGAGTGGATTAACTTTCTTGATTTACCAGATGATGCACCCGCTGAAGAGATTCATCGAGTGACGGGCGGTCACCCTTTGGCAGTTGAATTGTTAGAATTATACGGTAAAACACTTCATGCAGATTGGCTTCGTTTTCTCGATGAAGAAATCCTTGACGTGTTACCAAAGGATCACCGCGACCTTCTCGCTCTTCTCGCAGTTGCCGACCGTCCGGTACCATGGGGCGCTCTTGCAAAAGCAGCAGAGTATGATGGGGAGCCCCCAGCAAATTTGCTCGAGCGCGGCTTGATGCTTGAATTAGAAGACGGAATGTGGTTACACGAAGCATTGCGTTCGCGCTTGCTTCGTGAAGTAGGCGCGCCCCATGAAGAGAGAGCAAAGCGTCTTTCAGAAGTAATCTGAATTATTTCATGTGGCGGTTTAACCAATCATCGAAACCAGCCTTTGGCAAAGCTCCAGTCTGTTGATCTATAGGTTGACCATTATGGTAGAGAACCAGTGCAGGAATTCCACGGAAGCCAAATTGGCCCATTTTTAATTGATTAGCATCGGTGTTGACTTTAGCGATTGTAATATCGCGTTCGTTAGCGATTTGCTCAAGAGATGGCGCAATCATTTTGCAAGGTCCACACCATGGTGCCCAGAAGTCGACTAATACCCACTCGGAACTCTTTGTTACCATATCATAATCCGCATCACTTGCGTTAACTACTCTTCCCATTTTACTCACCTATATTCACTCCGGATGACCACTGTTCTATGAACAATTTGTTCAAACTTTCACTATTTCTAAAAGAAAACATTATGAAATTAATATAAATGAAAATGGTAACATTCTCTTTACTCCAGCATAATGATTGAGAAGTAGTCACCTCTCCCGACCGAATGAGGATGCCGAAGATGCAGGTCGCCCCGAGTATTTTGACAGCCGATTATGCAGCGCTGGGCAAAACACTTGATGAAGCGATTGATGCTGGAATTGAGTGGATTCATCTCGACGTAATGGATGGAAATTGGGTAGTAAATAAAACGATTACATTTGGGCCGGCTCTAATCAGATCCGTGCGTAATCGAGTTGGTAAGGATATTTTTATTGATTGCCATTTGATGGTGACTAACGCAGAAGAAACATGGCCGCAGTATGTCGACGCAGGAGTCGATTTGGTAATTGCTCATGTTGAAGCAGTCGATGATTTTCCGGCCTTGATTAAAAATTTACAAGAGGCCGGATGTCAAGCAGGGGCGGTGCTAAATCCAGCTACTTCTGCCGATATGATTTTACCATTTTTAGCCGATTTAGACCTCGTTCTTGTAATGTCGGTAGTACCTGGAATGGGTGGTCAATCGTTCATGGCAGAAATGGAAGGAAAGGTTAGACAATTTCGTACGGCAATCGATGAACAAATTGCTGCTGGTGGTCGTAAGACGAAATTGATGATTGATGGCGGCATCAAATATCACAATTCAGCTCAGGTTTCCGAGTGGGGAATCGAGGTGGCAGTTATCGGTAGTGGCCTCATTAATGATAATGGTACAATCAAAGAAAATCTTGCAAAAATCAATGATGCCCTCGGAATATTATCATAGAACATAATTTCTTCTTCTATGAACTTACTGCGAGCATTCAAAACATACCTACCTCAGCAACAGGTTGTATGGTAACAGAGCAGTGGGTGGTTGATGAGGTTGGCAAAGTTGTTCCAAGCGCCATCATCGAAGCCACTGATTTACACGGAACAGGCGATCACTTTCACGTTAGAGTAATTTCACAATCTTATGAAGGTCAACGTCCGTTGCAACGTCAACGCCCAATACTCGCGCATTTCAAACAGTATATTGTGACAAATACCGTACACGCACTTGACCTAAAGTGCATGACTCCAGATCAAGAAACAGCATTGGGAGAAACCAAGTTTGATCCACATAAGGGGAAAGAAACAGAATTTTTCGGAATTCATATTCGAAGAGAGAAAAAGGAGTGAATATTATGAGTTTTAATTGGACACCAGAAGAATTGCAAGCAATCGTTGACGAACATTCAATCGTCCTATTTATGAAAGGTACGCCAGAAGAACCGCGATGTGGTTTTAGCAATCGTGCGGCAAAGGTTCTGCAACAAGTTGGCGTGCCATTTGCCTCCGTCAATATTCTCACCGATCCTAGGGCTATACCTTCGGTTTGTGCTTGGGCAGATTTTCCAACAATGCCACAAATTTACATTCACGGAGAACTGATTGGTGGTTCAGACATCGCTCTGGAAATGTATGAAAGCGGCGAATTGCAAGAGATGATTAGTAGCGAGAAATCAAACTGAGGTGCTCATATGACAGCGGTCAGGGAAGACCGTCGAACCATGGTTATCGCTTTAGCAGGAGCTACTCTGATTTCTTTTGCTCCGCTATTGTACATTCAATCTGACACAGCGCCGTTAACCGGGGCATTCTTTCGAATGTTCTACGCATTGCCGATGCTCGCAGCATTAGTTTGGTTACTGAAACGTAACGATTTACGAAATAGACGAGATCGTATGCTGGCCTTTGGAGCCGGAGTTCTGCTCGCCATTGATTTCCTTGGATACCACAGTGCTATAGATTTCATTGGAAGCGGAATTGCTACCATGATTGGTAATTCACAAGTTATTATCGTAACATTAGCAAGTTGGTGGCTGTTTGGAGAGAGACCAAATCGCTACATTCTCTTTGCTCTACCGATCGTTATGCTCGGGTTACTGTTAATTTCAGGAATTTGGGATGAGAATCCATACGGTTCAGATCCAGTGAAAGGAGTAATAGGAGGTGTGTTTGCAGCAATATTCTACTCGTCTTTCTTAATTCTCTATAGGTACTCCAATCGCGTCCAAGCGCCATCAGTAAATCTCCAACTAGACGCTACAGCCGGCGCTGCCAGTGGTATACTTTTAGTCGGCCTTTTGCCATTATCAAGCAGTGGGATTGAACCTCTAGACTTTTCAATTACATTTCCAGGTCATGGTTGGTTACTAATTCTCGCACTTTCTTGCCAAGTTATAGGTTGGATAGCGATTACCTATGCACTCCCTCGCCTCCCTGCTGCCCATACATCATTTGCAGTTCTTCTTCAACCGATTCTTACCATTTTATGGGGTATTCTCTTGCTTTCAGAACAACCCTCTACGCAACAGGCATTAGGAATGTTTTTGATTTTCTCTGCAATCATCGCTGTAACTCTATTTGGACGTGCTGAGAATACAGAAATCGAAGCCTGAATAAGGTTTGAATTCACTCCATTCAAGTAAGCCATCAAGATTCGATTTGAGGATTTTCACTCTCTTCGATGATGACCATCGATACTTGAAATTCTTCAGAAATAATCGTGATATCCACATCCTCACCCTCATCAACTAAAATAGATTGAGAATCGACAGTAATCTCGATAATCCAAATCCCAACGCCGGTTCCCACAACATTTTCCCATTGGGATCGAGCATCTTCTTCAGTTCCTTCAAATTCAATAATTGATGGCAGTGTGAGATTGTAGTGGTACCAAATTGCATCACCTTCTACATTACAATCATTAGTTCGTGATTCAGTTTGACTAGTTTCGTATCTATCGGTACGATTTACGGTTTGCAAATTGATGACAACGGTCACATAATCACAAAGATTTATTCCAACATTTTCGTTATTTTCGCTAAAGTGCGCACCGACATAGACGTGTGAAACATTAGTTGGTTGTTCAAAGACAAAGGATATTTCTTCGGTAGTTCCGTCTTCGACAAATACGCTGTGATCCGTTCCTCCGTTCACTCGCTGGACATCAAACCTCCAGAGGTGGGATTGCGGACCGCTCACCTCTTCTTTTGCAAATAACATCGGAACGACTATTGTTGCTGAGCCAATTAATATTCCAACGAGGAGTATCGCGATTAGTGGTAATCTAAATCGGAGTAATAAATTTAGAGTTGATTTTACGATTTCAATGAAATCGAACTCATCATCAATATTTTCATCATCCCAATCTTCATCAAATTCATCACCATCGAAACCCTCCTCATGGTCCGAGTCGCCATCTGGCATGCTTTGAGATGAGCATTCATCGAAAGGAACTTTCTCTTAATATCGCAAAAAAAGCCTAACAGCCGTTTGAATTTAGGTGTACAGAGCGAGAGATATTAGCGAGGGGATGGGATGCACTCAACAGAACCTAACGTCCCTGTACGAACCCTCATACGGGTGTTCGATTGATAATCGTTATGCGAAATATCTTAGAAAATTGCGAAAACGCTGTATTGAGACTCATTTAAGCGACGGTGAGAATTTCGGGGCCACCTTCTGTAACAATAACAGTGTGTTCGAATTGCCCGACATCGCCGCCATCGACATCTCTGAGTGCGGCGTAAACTTCTAAGAAACGAATAGAAATTAGTTTCTTGATCAATGCATCCCATTTTTTCTGGAGAGCATCCTCATCTTCATCCGGGAAAGGTTTCTCCAATAATGGAAATGCCCATCTTTCAGCAAATGGCAAAGTATTGTATCGCTCTTCCATATATCGAGCAAGGGTTGCTCCGAGTGGTTTGAGTTTACCCTTTGAGAGTGCTTTCCTAATCTTCACATTCCCTGTTATTCGAAGAATGTTTGATGAACTCGCAGGTGGAATATTCTCAATCATTCCACTTTTTCCTGTAGTATTGAATGGTTCAATTGCGTAGATTCCGCCGACCTCAGTTCCACCCTTGAAGTTAGAATTAGGTCCGCAGGCATATGATGGAACAGACGTGCCTGCGTGCAGATTCCATCTCTCTAATTGATGACCAGAGAGATTGCGAACTGATTCAAAACCTGCATCGATGTTTACCTGTTCTGCAGCCGCACCAATCTTGTACCATTCAACGCCGGGGTGCATCATCTCAATAGCAGCATCTCGTGATTCTAAAGCAGCCTTGATTTGTTCGGTGTGATTTCCGCCATTTCCAACTTCAATAGTCATCGCATTATCTGCTAGAGCACCTTTGATATGAACGCCGACATCGAGTTTGACAAGATCACCTTTCTGAAAAACCATCGGCTCTTCCCAACCCTCTGGAGGTCGGTTTAGATGATCGGCGGTGAAGTGAGCAGCGATTTCATTGACAGAAATAGTGACAGGGAAAGCCGCTTCACCACCGTGTCGGCGAATAAATCTCTCAGCTGAGTCAATAACATCAATCCAAGCTTTTCCTTCGATAATCTCGTCTTGAATTCCTTCTAGAGTTCGGCGAGCAACATGGCCAGCATCCCGCCATTGTTTCAAATCTGATTCTTCAACCATGCTTGAATCTCCAATTTTTTTACCAATCCTTCTCTCAATACGACGATGTCCGGACACGCGGGTGAATCACAGGCTGAATGCCATGATATCAAGGTGCTGGGTGGCCCATTGGAGCAAATTCCAGCGATAAATGCTAGATTTTTCTTCCCTTTGGAGAGCGCAATTGCAGCATCTTTGCAATTCAAGTACGGCTTTTCACCACTGATATTTGCAGAAGTTGCAGTGAGAGGGCCAACTTGTTGCAACAAAGTCTTCGCAGTTGGATGTGATACTACTCGAATAGCAATTTTTTCTTCTCCTAAACGTGAATCCAGAGGGCTCAGAGCAGGAAGGATTACCGTAATTGCACCTTTTGGAAATGATGCTAGAAATCCTTCTAACATTTCAGGAACTTCAACGAGTGCCGCTGCCTGTGAAAGATTAGCAACACCTAGGCTAACCGGCATTTCCGCAGAGCGGTTTTTTGCATTAAATAATTTATCGAGAGCAGCCGATGTTGGCAAACATCCGAGAGCCGGCTGAGTCGAGGTTGGATAGACAATGATTCCACCGGCTTCGACCACCGTTATCGCATCATTCATTCATTCACCTACTTGATGTGCTGACGCATTGCTGGCGGCAAAGAGAAAGAATGGACTACGATTGAACCAACGTGTAAATCTACATTTGATTGATGAGTGTGTCGACGGGTAATTCTCAGCAAATCGTACCCGCCGAAGTAAGCACTGAAAGGAAAAATCAGATAGAGGAGCTTCCGAGCAGATCGTTGATCCCACATTTCGCTCGTCATCTCAGAGCCATCTTCAGCAACCACGGCAAGTCCCATCATTTTCTGCCCTAAAGAGCGGGAGTAGTGAACGCCCGTTAAGCGCCAATAAAGCCAGTGAGTTACTAGCAAAATCAAAACCATCGCGAGCGCAAAATGAAAATCCTTCGATACCCATAATGTTAGGTTCCACGCATCTATCAATAATCCTCTTGTTGCAACCATCAATATTGAAGAGACGATAATACTATCGAGAACAAATGCAGTGAGTCTGCGTACTGCAGAAGCTAGGATTGTACCTTCTGGAACAGGCCAATGACCACCGTCTTCAGCAACGATTGATTTTGCTAAATTTGTTGCTGAACCAGATAATGAGATCGGCGAGTCGTGGCTTGACATATTCTGCACTCTCAAGCCATTCCGAGAAGGTGCCACGCCTCAAAGTTCCGACTGCTAACGTACTCTAACCAATTTGTCCAAATCGGGTCACTGCGGAGCGTATCTGGGTCCCCAATGACGATTAAACCACGCTTCGCTCTAGTTAACGCAACATTCAGTCGACGTGGATCAGAAAGGAAGCCAATATTGCCATCATCATTCGATCTTACACACGAAAATATGATGACTTCTTTTTCGCGTCCTTGATAACCATCCACGCTCCTAACCTCAATATCATCCAGAGCTTCACGCATACTGTGCCGAATCGCCCGAACTTGTCCTGCATATGGTGTGATTACTCCGATGTCTCCTTTCTCTAATTCTCCAGCATCGAGAAAATCATCGAGGATTCGAATGATCCAAGCAACTTCGGTTGGATTTTCTCTCGATGTTCCATCAGGAGATACCACTTCTCCACCTTTTACCGGCAGGAATGCAACTGGATTTTCCCAGTCCGGCCAGAGAAGTCCTGCTGGAGCAGTTCTGTTTGCCGCGCTGACCCCATCTTCTAGCTGGCTATTATAGAATTGGTCATTAGGAAATTTTGAGATCGCTGGATGCATTCGGTACTGTTTGGTCAGCAGATATGGTTCGATTCCCATCTCAACCATTCTTTCGAATAAAGAGCGCCGCAGTCCTCCGTTTTCCGCCCGATATGAAATAACTGTCGGCGGCAATTGTCGATGATCACCAACGAGAACAACTTGGCGCGCGCCGCGAATAAGTGGCACTAGAGCGGCAGGTTCTGTTGCTTGCGTTGCTTCATCGATCAGAACTTGAGGGAATCTTTTTCCATCGAGCAAAGTGTGGCCTGAACCAATGCAGGTACAACAGAGAACTTGGGCTCGATCAAGGATATCATCCCGCATTTGATTTTCGATTTTTCTCACTTCTTTCCAACCGAGTTTCAAATCTCGATGAGCGAGACCTTTTTCTTTTCCTTTCATTGAACTAATTCGACGATTGAGTTTTTCATTCAATTCTAATTGGGTATCTAAATCTCGTCGCAAAGGATGGTTTTCCATATGGGCATCTACAGTTGCAGCTCGTAAACTTGCTCGAACTTTGACTGGCTGTCCGAGTCGAATCGCCCGAACTCCTCGGGCCAACAGCCCTTCGAGTAAATTATCGACGGCAACATTCGAATCCGCAGTGGCGAGTATTGTACCTACATCTTGTTTTGACCAAGCTTCGAGAATTCTAACTGCAGTGTGCGTTTTACCCGTTCCTGGAGGGCCTTGTATCAGAGTAAATCGTCGAGATATTGCTGCTTCCGCTGCTAATAATTGCGGTTCGTTGAGGTCGGGTGCAAGCGTTGTTGTCCGGTTTCGTGCACCGCCTAATTCCGGCGTCAAAGCGGAGGTACCAACCGGGTCGTGAACTAATCCTAAAATTAATTCACGCAAAGGAGCACCAGCATCTTCTTCGAAAACAGTGTTCAATGCATCTCGCATTCGATCAAAAGCAACCCGATTAGCACCTTTGTCAAGTCTCCACGAATCTTTACGCAGGTCTTTTGGAATATCGGATAATATTACATTAATAGATGCCCGACTTGTCGATGAAATCACTCCTTCAACTGGCAATTCATTGAGTGGATCTTTCCTTGAAAGTAAGACAATATCACCTTGACGAAATCGATGTACGCCGAGAGGCCCTCGGCCTTTACTGGTAAATTTTATAATTCTTTGTCCGAATAACCATCCTGCTGCCTTTCCAACTAAATTGAATATGGTTATTCCGTTTGCTTCAAGCTTTTTTTGAGGCCAATTTTGCAACTTTTCAGTTACTGCATCCATCTCATCATCTAATTCCCATCGAATCAATTTCAGATAGGCTTCGTGATGATCTTGGCTCCGCTGAAACCGTGCTGGGATATCCGCGCGACTATCACTCACGCCCCTTCGTGACCAATCAAACTCATCACGCTTTCTCGTGAGTTTTCTTCGTAGTCACCCCTACTATGGATAGTCCATGACCGAGTGAGGATTATACGGAATGTTTTCGCGAGTGTAAACGTCATACGGGGTGTACCATGGTCTTTGACCGTTTCAAAAAGTGGAGAAAGGAGGAAGAAACCGGCATTGAGTGCCCCCTTTGTCAACAAAAAAACTCAGTCGATGCTGAGAGTTGTAGCACTTGTCAATACCAACTTCAGAAGGCGGCTCATCAGCAAGATGCGACAGTAGCCGAGGCGGATGCAGGAAACCTATTCGATGAACTGCTAGCCGATATAGATAAAGAAAATGAAGAAGAAATCATAGATTGGTCGAAGATGACCTTTGAAATCGATGATGTCACAATCGATATTCAACAATATGGTGATGACAATGGAGTTATCATGAAAGGAGATCCAATACTTGCGATGACAGTCGACCATCCTGAACCCGTAGATGAAGAAGAAGAAGATTATGATCTCAAACCAGAGGATGCTCCTGAATTCGTGACAAAGTTTGAAATTCCTGATGAAGAATTGGAACCTTTAGAAGTTATTCAACATAAGAAATTAGAATTGATTCAACCGGTGGGTGTACCAGAATCGAAACCTGAATCCGAGCCTGAGCCCGAACCTGAGCCCGAACCTGAACCGGAACCTGAGCCTGAACTTGAGTCTGAACCTGAACCGGAACCTGAGCCTGAACCTGAACCATTTTCTTTCACGAATTTAATGAAGAAACCGAAGAATGAATTGATTTCAATCGCAACTCAAGAAGGGCTTTCAACCGAGGGAACAAAAGCTGATCTAACATCGAGAATTCTCGGTGAAGAAGAACTTGAACCAGAACCGGAACCTGCACCAATCCCTCCTCCTCCAAACATCCCCCCTCCCCCTCAAATTCCATCGATCCCATCTCCTCCGAAAATACCACCTATTTCCGGCAATAATATCCTAACTTCAGCGTCAAAACCTCAGATGAATTACTGGCCATGGGATCAACAGGAAGAATGGCCAGATCGAAAGGTTGCATTGGCGGTAAAATCGGCGATGGAAGCAGCTCGGGCTAAGAATACAGCTCAAGCAACGACGTTGCTTGATGAGGTTGGCCCACATCTGGGTGAGCGGACGAAATTAATCTATCCAATCGGAGCTTTATTGCAGAGAATTGGTCGTTCACAATCGGTTGATAAAATGCTAACAATGGCCGAAAATAATTACCCAAACGACTCAAATATCAGACTTGCTAAATCTAAATTGCGACCATGAATAGGCATCTTCTTTCCGTAGCCCTGATGTCTGAGGTCTAACTCCATGTCGATATGGTACGGCGGACGACGAGTTCAATCCGTATCGATGACAACTTGGTATTACGACCGGTCAAGTTGGATTATGCAGAGGAATTGATTGAAGCATTTGAAGAAACTTGGCCGGAAGTTAGCAGGGCGATGCCTTGGATAAATCCAGAACGCTCCATTCCACCTCAAATTGAAGATTTTCTAGAAGAGAGTGAGAGATTGGGGCGCACTGGAAGAATGCATCATTGGGCGATGATTCGTCCTTGGGATAATGGATTTCTTGGACTAATTGGTTACGATAATGTCACTCGCTCAAGCGTAGCCAAATGGAATCTTGGTTATTGGGTTCGGAGTTCTGCCCAACGCCACGGGTTTGCTAGAAAATCAATCAACGCCGTTTTATCATGGATGGGGGAGGCAGAATCGATGATGATTGAATTGAAGGTTGACCCACTCAATCTCGCAGGTCAAGGAACAGTTTTGCAGACAGTGCGAGATTGGAATGGTGAGCGCTGTGTCTCAGGAGATTCTGCAGTTACCGTTGCCGGAGTCCGAACCGTGCATGAATGTCATGTCATTCAAGTTGGGCCGGGCAAGCCCTGACCATTGTTATTCTTCGATTTTTCTTTCGATTCCAGCCATGTCTTGTAACCGATTCCAAAAAGCCAGACGATCATTTTCTCCGACTAGAATTGTTTCTGAGGGGGTACCGTCTTTACTGAATTGCTTACCAAATCTTCCTTCACCGATAGCGAAATCTCTGAATTTCAATTCTTGAAATTCACCATTTTCATCTTTCACTCGATGCCAGTCATTTCTCGGACTTGGGTTTCCACGCAAATCCCAACAATCTTGGAAGCGTGGTCCCTTTCTTGGATCGTGTACAAAAATAGGCCAAGTTCGAGTTTTCAATGCCATATTAGAGCGCTCATAACTAGCATTGTCAGCTACCCCGTGTTCAGGCTGACAGGTAGTATAAACTGAAACTACGGCAGGACCATTGAACTCATTCGCTTCTCGAATAACACGATAGAAGTGGTTGGGTAAACTAGTTACAGTTTGGGCAACGTAAGTGTGAGGGTGCATCGCAGCGATTGCACCGAGTTCTTTTCTGAACTCTTGTTTTCCAGCGATTGCTGAACCATGAGCCTGCATTTTTGCATTTTGACCAGTAAAAGTTGCTGTCGAGGCCTGTCCTCCAGTATTCGAGTAAACTTGAGTATCTAATACGAGGACTTTAATGTCCATTCCACTAGATAACATTCTCGATAATGCACCAAATCCGATGTCATAGAGTGCGCCATCGCCGCCGATGACCCAGAGTTTCTTTTGCTCCCAACCGATTTGATCCCAACGCGCACGGACACCCATCGCATCTGTTGGTCCATTTTCGAAAAGAGAGTTTGTCCAAGGTACTGACCATGGATTGTACGGATATGTCGAGCCATAAACAGTCGAGCAGCCCGTTGAATTTACAATACCAAAATTTTCGGCGCCATAATCGTAACCGGTTGCTGCGGCCATCATTCTAAGTGCGGTAGCTTCACCACATCCAGCACATGAACCAGCACCTCCAACATAGAGAAGAGATTTTTCTTTCAACATTATATCTATGACTGATTTTTCATTAACAAAATCTTGATCCGTATCGCCAAGGCTTGTATAAAAATCCCAATCTGCTCGATGCTGTTCAGGTCCTTTCTTTTCTTTCGTAACCATTGTAAGAGCATTCTTTGAACCACAAACATCGACACATTCTGCGCAACCCTTGCACTTGCTCGGGTCAATAAATATTCCAAATCTGCCAGGCGTTTGGCCTTTTTTCTCTCGGTTTCGCCAATATTTATTGACGCGTGGCCACATTTCTTGCATCGCTTCAGCAGCCTCTTCACTCATACCAAGAAGACCTTCTTCAAGGGTTTCTTCACTTACTACCTTGCCAAGAATTGCAGTATCTGGGCACATTGTTACACAATCCATGCATCCAACACATTGGTCAGCAATGAATTCAGGGATTTCTGTGGCGATGTAAGAGAAATCCCTGTGAACGCCAGAACCAGGTCCAATTAGCGACCGAGCATGAACTGCATCTGCAGGTAAACTAGATGATGCATTACCTTGATTGTAAGATCCAACAATTCTTTGTTCGAAATCTTCAAGATTGAAGAAATCCTTATCGTGGGCAGATTTTTTTCGCGCAGGATTAGGGTCGGTCAAAGTCATACTTTTACCCCCATCATTTCTGGTTCGCAAATATTGACTTCTTCATAGCCGCGCCGAACGCAAGTGAGATTTTCTTGAACGACTTTCTCGCCGCGCTTGCCGAAATATTTACGCAAACTCTTCTCTATGGATGCATAAAGAGCGCTCTCTGGCATGCCTTGAGCGAATGGCGTGCTGCGAAGGAATATTCCAAGTAAGACAATTCCCTGCATTCTGATGATGAGGTCGGTTGATGTTGTAACATTACGTGCGATTGCAGCGGTATCAATATAGAGCACGCGAATTTTTCTTGCAATAATTTCATCAACGGTTTGTGCAGGCAATTCTGCCATTAATTCGGCTATACTTTGAGATTTTGATTGAATGAAAATCGTGCCACCATCTCGCAATCCGCTGAGTGGATAGCTCGTATCGAAAGCATTGATATCTTGAACTGCAACGAAATCCAGAATATCGAGTTCGTGATGAATTCTGATTCTTTCATCAGCGATTGTCAGATAGAAATTGGTTGGCAAGCCTTTCTTTTCACTGCCATATTTAGGATAGGCTTGAACGGTTTTACCAAATAAATCCTCAGAAACACTGGCAATGATTTTGTTAGTTGTAACACTGCCAAACCCACCAACGCTATGGCCACGCATCGAAAAAGCCCCATCTGGGCGACCATCAAGGCCGTCAATTGGATTGAGTGCTGTTTCATGCTCGATTCCGAGTGAGAAATATTCAGGTGAATTCGAATTTGTTAATTTTTCGAAAACAGCCGCGAGATCTCCACTCGTAACATCTCGACTACCAAGTCCATACGAGCCAGAATGCATAATTGGCATGGAATCGATTTTTGGATAGCCTTCTGCACCTTGTATTGCATCGGCAATCGATGATTTGATTTCCATCGTAAGTGGATTTGATTGACTTAACGGGTCATCCATTCTCTCAAGAATAGCTACTGCCTTACATCCAGAAATCATTTCGACAATTTCTGCACCAGGGAATGGACGGAAGCAAGTGATGTGTACGCAACCAACTTTTTCTCCTTTGGCGCGTAATTGGTCGACAACAGTGGTTGTCGTCTCAATCATTGAACCAATTCCAATGATGGCGTATTCAGCATCATCCATTTGATAGCCATCAACGAGTGAATATGGTCGTCCCGTGAGTTCGGTGAATGTAGCCATAGCCTCTTCAAGAGCTGGCTTCACTGTGTCAGTGAAGTGGCGTTGAGCAATTTTCCCTTTCATGTAGGAATCTTGATTCTGAACAATTCCAGTCATTATCGGATTGAATGGATCGATTAAATTTCGAAGATTATCTGCTGGGTCAGCGATATATTCTTTCATCAATTCAGGTTCACATTGAAGCACATTTTCGATTGTATGAGTGGTCAAAAACCCATCTTGAACGCTGAAAAACGGGGTATCTGAGTTTTCAGCTGCTCGGCGAGCGATTAGTGCTAGGTCACCTGCTTCAGTTGCATTCCTTGCAAAAATTATCCCCCATCCTACATCGGCAACACCCATGATATCGTCATGACCTGCGTGAACATTCAGCGAATGACTCGTCATAGCGCGCGAGCCAATGTGAAATACGATTGGTAATCTTTTACCACTGATAACGTAAAGAACCTCTTTCATCAAAATTAATCCTTGACCTGAAGTGAAATTTGTACCTCTTCCTCCAGCTAATTGGTATCCTTCAGCAGCGGAAGCGCTTGAATGTTCAGACTCTGGTTGAAGGAAGACCAGCGGAGTTCCCCAAATGTTCTTTTTTCCATTTGAAACAGCATCACCATAACCTACCCCCATTGTAGTCGAAGGTGTAATGGGATAGGCTGCTGAACCTTCGGTAATATTGGTTTCAACATGGACAACATTAGTTGCACCATCCGCAGTTGTTGGGATGCCCGGGTATTTCGGTTTAGCAGCCATATGGTCACCTCCCCCCATAAGGGGGAGCAGTTCGTCTAACCCGGGTGTTTTGATGCTTCGCATTGACTATGCTATGAGAAAATAATACTAATTTCAAAATAATTCTTTCAAATTAATCAAAAAACGGTTAATTTGCAATATCATCATCAAATCGCTGAAACGGTAACTGTTCGAATAATTCCAATTCTTTAGCATTCAATGCGTAATTGTAGGCAAGGGCTTGCTCAAGGCTAACCCAATCTGGAGTTGAACCATCTACCCAATCGTATCGGTGGCCTGGAATAAGCCGCCAATTAGCGGGTAAAGCCCGTAGCAGCCCGCGGGCGAAGAGTACGCTGAACCACTGTGCAGTCGGGTCTGAGCCAGCTAGGTCAACCCTTCCAGATGCTGCGGTGAAAAGCAAATCACCAGCATGGTAAACGCCGTAGCCATGAATCGTTACATGGCCGGGGGCGTGTCCTGGTGAGTGAGTAATTCCCAATGTGATCCCACCTGCCGACCATTTTACCGTTGAGTTTGCTGGATTAATCCACTCAGAGTCGGCAGCAATTTCTCCAAAAACATAGTTATTTAGATAATCTCCAGAAACAGCTTCTCGATGAGCCCAAACCTCGACATCAGGGACCAATTTCTTCATCTCATCATAGCCCGCAGTATGGTCTCTGTGAGTGTGCGTGTAAAGCAGATGAGTGGGGCGCAACCCTTCAGCTGCGAGGGCTTCAACCCAGCGAGTGGAGTCGAATGGGTCGATGATTGCAACCGTGCCAGAAGCACGGTCAATCCAACCAGTATTCATGTTCATGTATTCACCCATTTGGGTGACCCAAACTTCGATTCCGTTACCACCATCGCGGATATCGAACTCACCATTCGCCAGCATCAAGTTAGGCGAAGCCACTCTTGCGCTTGAGCGTGGCGATTCTTTTTTTTCCGAAGTATTGAAAACAAATAAATCGCCAGTTGAGTTCATGGAAGACAAATGGGGCGAATGGATTGCGAGCAAGTGTACAAGATATTTTGAGACTCCAAATGATGCAGAACAATATCTTCGAGATCACAATTATACCGGCAAAGTATTACAAACTCCAGAGGGAATAATGGCGGTCTGTTGTGCCTACCCCGATGGGTATTATCCAGAAGCAGAAACACTAATCGATATTTGTGATGAACCCTTCATCGATCACTCTTCATCCTCTGATTCGGGATCTTGCAGTGAACCTGCTGCAAAGTGTTGCTGACTTCGCCCAATTTTCCAGTTTAATTAGGCAAGTGTTCAAATCGAGACCTCGCGAGGCCGGCTTGTGGCACAAATGTCCGCTTCACTACGCCGAGATGGCGGGCTCGCGCCCGTTATACTGCTTCTGCAGGGAGCCTAAAGGCTCCCAAAGAAATCCAAGGGAATGAAAAAATGACATATGATTCTGCTGAAATCGAATCGAAGTGGCAGCAAGCTTGGGTTGCATCCGATGCTTTTTCAGCAAGCGTCGATGAATCAAAAGAGAAATTCTACTGCCTTGAAATGTTTCCTTACCCATCTGGCAGCATGCATATGGGTCATGTTCGAAACTATTCTATCGGCGATGCTATGGCACGCTTTCAGCGTTTGATGGGCAAAAATGTCCTCTATCCGATGGGATACGATTCGTTTGGTATGCCCGCAGAAAATGCTGCGAAAAAGGAGGGAGGGCATCCTCATGTAGTAACTCATAGAAATATTACGAGTATCCGAGCAGATCAGGAACGGATGGGATATTCGTATGATTGGAGCAGAGTGTTTGCGACTTCTGATTCAAATTATTACAAATGGAATCAAGAAATTTTTCTCAAATTCTATGAACGCGGATTGGTCGAGCGAAGGTTTGCACCGGTAAATTGGTGCAATGATTGTGATACGGTTTTGGCGAATGAACAGGTCAAGAATAATCGTTGTTGGAGATGCGGTTTAGAAGTTGTGCAGAAAGACATGGCACAATGGTTTTTGAAAATGACAAATTATGCTGACGAACTTCTCGATGAGTTGGATAATATTGCTTTTCCTGAAAATGTTAAGGCAATGCAACGTAATTGGATAGGCCGATCTCACGGTGCTCATATCGACTTCAAAGTCGCTGACTCAGACGCTGTAATTGGTGCCTTTACCACCCGCCCAGACACGATTTTTGGTGTCACTTTCGTAACCCTCTCTCCAGAACACCCACTCTGTGAAGAATTGGTTGTCGGTACAGAATTTGAGGCTGGTTGGCGCGCACTCGCTGACGAGTGCGCAAAACTCTCTGAGTTTGAGCGCATCAATATGCTGAAAGAAAAGAAAGGCGTCCCACTCGGCCGATTTGCAATAAATCCTTTGAACGGTGAAAAGGTTCCAATCTATGCTGGAAATTTCGTTGTTGCAAGTTATGGGACTGGGGCTGTTATGGCGGTTCCTGGCCATGATCAGCGCGACTATGATTTTGCTCAGAAATATGGAATTACAATCAAGCCCGTGTTGTGTAGGAGCGAGGGTGGTGAAGGCATTGAAGAAAACCCTGTCTTTGACGGGCTTGGCTGGATGGTTAATTCCTCCCGCCCTGAATTCGATGGCCTATTTGGCGATGATGCAAAGGCTGCAGTTATTGCTGCTCTAGAGGAGGAAAATTCCGGTCATGGGACTATTCAATATCGATTGAAAGATTGGCTATTGAGCCGGCAGAGATTCTGGGGTACGCCAATTCCAATGGTTCATTGTGAGGATTGTGGAGTTGTTCCAGTAAACTCTACAGATTTGCCAATTGAGTTGCCCCTAGATGTCACATTCAGTGAGGATCAATCCGGAAACCCACTGGCCTCACATCCTGATTTCATTTCAACGACTTGCTCGCAGTGCGGTGGTCCTGCACGTCGGGAAACCGACACTATGGATACTTTCTATGATTCGTCTTGGTACTTCATGCGCTTCGCTGATGCTGACAATGAATCAGCACCTTTTGATCGCGCTGCCGTCGATTATTGGCTCGAAGGGGGGGTTGATTTGTACATCGGTGGGATTGAACACGCAGTGATGCATCTGTTGTATGCTCGTTTCTTCACGAAGGCGACTAGAGATGAAGGAATGAATCAGGTATCCGAACCTTTCGGGACTCTCGTTTGTCAAGGAATGCTGAATGCTCCGGCTCCGTTTTGTGTTTATTGTAATACTGAATATCACATCGACAATTTCGATAAAGATTGTCCTGGTTGTGGAAAACCGCTTGGTTCACGATCTGCAAAGATGAGCAAATCACTCGGTAACACCGTTGCTCCTGGTGAGATGGTTGAGAAATTTGGAGCCGATACTGTGCGTTTGTTCATCCTCTTCGGAGCAAATCCTGAGGCCGGCATGGATTGGTCTGACAATGCTGTATTGGCTAATCACAAACAGGTATTAGCCATAATTGATGCCATCAACACTGGCTTGCATTTAGGGGAATCTCCCTCTGAAATCGATAATTGGTTACTTGCTCGCCTACGTACTCATCACGTCGCTTGGCGGGCAGCGATGGATGCTGTAAGCCTACGTGAAGGCGTGATGATTAGTCACTTTGAAATGCTCGCTGATTGGCAATGGTACCTACGTCGTGGTGGAGCAAATGCTGCGACAACTCGTGAATTTTTCACCCATTGGATTCCAATGCTAGCTCCCGCTACACCTCATATTGCCGAGGAATTTTGGCAACGATTGGGTGAAGATAAATTATTGGTACAGTTCGTAATTCCAAACCTCGCTCCACTCGAAGAAGATTCTGTAATTCTCGCGCTCGAATCCTATCTTCGCGAATTTATCGATTCGGCGAGAAATGTCAAAGGATTAGCTGAACGGCATACTGAAGGCGCTGTGACAAAATGCATTGTTCAAACCGCTGCGTCTTGGAAAATCGAACTCGCAGTAAACGCCCTCAAATTATCTGATGAAAATTTTGATTTTAAGAAGCAAGGACAAGATTATCTTATATCGCTTCCAATTTTCAATAATGAGCAACTGCGAGGAGAAATTTTTCAATTGTGGATGGCATTAACTACTGGAAGCAAGAAAAAGCGCGGCCGAATTTTAACTTGGACCAATAATCAAAAATCATTGGTATTAAGCGGACTTATCGAAGCCGATTTCATCACCTTAAACTCCCAGTTCATCGCAAATACAATCGGTGTCGAATCAATCATAGCATATCCAGTAGGCGAAGGCGAGGATGTAGCAGGAAAGGCGAGAGTTGCTTTCCCATTAGAACCTGGAATTGCGTTCATTTGAGTGATTGAATGCCAGAACAAATCATTCTGTTTGATGGTTATTGTTCAACTTGTACACGGTGGGGCCGAATAATTGAATCGAGAGATCGTGGAAATAAATTTAGATTGGTTGCACAAGATAGCGAAGATGGCGAAGCATTCTTACAAATTTGTCCAGAGAAAATTCGTAATTTTGATTCTATTTTTCTATTTAAAAATGGTAAATGGTTTTACAAAAGCGGCGCTTTGATACGTATCGCCACCGGACTTCCTCTGCCCTTTCCAATACTCTCTTTCTGCTGGTTTATTCCTTTACCTATCCGAGACTTTGTATACGATATTCATGCAAAATATCGATGAATCTGACTCGGTGGGTTCATGGGGCGCCGTCTTTTGGGCTGAGTGTTGAGTGAACAGAAGGACGGTGATAGGCGGCAAGGACGCCGCCCACGCCGCCGGCGTTCCGGTGGGTCGAATTCGACTCATGGAAAGAAGTCGGTGAGCGATGATAAAGAGTCTATTCAGCGGGCGCTAGATCGATTTACTGTTAATCCTGCACCGATGGGATTTCCGCAGGATATCGAGCCAGCAGCAAAGAAAATCAAGGTGAATTGGCATGTCAATTCAGTTCCAAAATCCGTTCAAAGAAAGGCAGGAAATATGGTCTGTTCTCCCGGAGAGTTTGGCTTTCTTCCACAGAAAAGGGTTGATCAAATCGCAAAGAAAATCGATGGATTAAACATCACTTTAGAACAGGCATTATCTCTTCGCAGTGCATTGAATCAAGAGAAGAGTGTTTACTCTCATGGACGCTTGATGAGCCGAGCTAATGAATTGCGTCGCCGCTATGATTCTGGCGAAGGTGTGTTGACACTTTCGAAGCGATTTGATGCACCCCCTGTAAATGTATTTCGTGCGATTTTGACCGGGCGCGGATGGTCAAAAAATAAGATTAAAGAAACTCTGAAGGCACCGAGTAAAATGAATAAGCGTGATCAATCAGAATTTGAAGCTGCTGAGGCGGCAGATCGTGTTAGCTCAGTAAATCAATCAGAGACCCAAACCGCAGCAGAGGTTTTCGAAGACATTCTTTGTGATTATTTTGAATCGGCCGGTGTTCGCTTTCGACGTCAGGAAGAATTGCTCGCCGAACAAAAGAAATCAGAAGGTCGGGCAATCATTACGCCAGATCTTCTTCTTCTCGACGATGTTCGAATCAATGGAGTTCCCTGTGCCTGGATTGATGCCAAGCATTTCTTCGGCGCGGATTTACGATTTCCGAGGAAGAAAACTCAGAAGCAGGTTAACCGATACGTAAACGAATATGGTCAAGGCGCAATCGTATATCGCCATGGTTTCTGTGATGGACTGAAATTAAAAGGAGCAATTCTTCTCGATTCAAGCCCTCTCGATTTGACACCGTTGGCAAATTTTCACGAGAAATTGCGTGAGAATTCAGAAGAGTGAACCAATTCGACTTATTTTTGAATTTAGTCCTGCTTCATTCAATAAAGCATTCAATTTTTCGAAGTCACTACCATCGTAATCAAGATTTGATGGTACGATTACGACACTTTCTCCAAGCATGCAGAGTAGTGGAGTTAATCGATCTGAAGCGCTTATTTCATCAATAGATTTTTTCGCAATATCGATAATTCCAGTTCTTTCAGAATCGGTTAGCAAGCCACTCTCTTCAGCAAATTTTTCCGCTCCAATAATCAATTCATTCCATCGCGATGATTTCCAATCTCCTTGAGAAAGTGAAGCCATCTGAGCATTTCCAGCATCAGAAATTGATTGTTTCCATTTTGGATCATTAATGTAGATTGATGTGTGTTTTCCCGATTTTTTTCGCCATGCCAACAGTACTGGAGTATGTTCAGTCCAACCATCTGCCCGGCCCGGCCCACGATCTAATAACTCCCCACTAAAGGGTGCACCTGCTCTAATTCTTCGTTCAACTCCTCCCGCAGATAATGCTGTTACATCACCTAAGCCGGAAGAGCGTTTTCGCTCGATTCGATGGGCGAGAAAAAATGATCTGCGCATGCTTTCTTCATGTGGCTCCCCCATCGCTCTGAGGAATGCGGCAGCAGCTGCGACAGCACCTGCTGCAGACATGCCAAATCCCTGAGATGTAGGAAGTGCCATTCTGATGGCGATTTCCCATGCGTAATTCTTTGTTGAGGGGAGTTCGAAAGCTAATGTTTCGAGAACTTCTCGGTACAACGATTCATCGCCATCACAATCAAGGAATCGTACTTGCAATCCAAAATCACCTTCGATTCCTCGAGCGATGGCTTCAATGCCATCGTGAAGTGAGAAGCCGGCTCCTAGGCTACCTTGCTCAATCGGGTCTTCTGTTTGATCTTCAACGGTAAAAATTAGAGTGATGTGAGCACCAGCCATACCTCGTCCGAGGAGCACCGACATAGGCTCGCCTATCCCTTTGAGAAATAAAATCCTCGTTTTGATTAGAGGACTGCCGCGAAGTCTTCATCGATTAGGCTAAATCGTTCTGCAAGTTCTGCAAAAGCCTTTTCAAAAGCCACACGCGGAGTCATTGAACCATCGGTTTCGAAGGAAAGAATAAATTCACCAGGTACTGCTTCTACGGTTACTGCATTTTTGAATGTTCGTGATTCTTCGGTACCTGCTCCAACATGATGTAAGTCAGCGATAAGTTGCTCGACCTTTTGATAATCTTCAAGTCGTCCTTCTTTATCGAAATCCTTTGCATTAATCTCGAGATCGAGATCCCAAAGCATCTTTGCTCGGCTCTTAATATTAATTTGTCCAACATATTTTGGTTGGAAAGTGACGCCACAAACCGGGGACCATTTTGCATGATCTCTTCCACGGCCCATAATCGCTGTAGCATAAAACTCGACCATTTGGCCACGGAATAATTTGGTTAGAACAATCGGTTTGTATTCATCTAGAATTTGTAAACCTAGGTCAGCGCCGAGATAATTCAAATCACCAGCTGTAACCTCAGTACCTTCTTCACTACCGAAAACCTTGCACCCAAAGAACATGCAACACTGCACGCAACCACGGTCTGCTTCAATGAGTTCAGCACAAGTTGGGCATTCGTCTTGGAAATAAAATTCATCATGGTCGGTTGGAATTGGCACCATTGCCAATCGTTGAGCAATCATCTCATCGGGAAGAGGTCCGGTTGTTTCCCAGACGTGATCATCCTGTTCGATGGTGCCTAATTCGAAGCGAACTGTTTCGATAGCCATTTTGGGGATATCGGAAATTAACGCACGACGAATCGAATTGACGAAAGCGCGGTCGGTCTTTGCAACCAAGATTTTTATCTTGGAATCAGATTCTTCAAGAATTGTAATATCTACCATTTTTTTTCACCTCAAACTCTACGGCCACGACGGCCCCCCTTCGCCTTAGTCCCATCCGTTGGGATTGGAGTGACGTCTTCGATTCGTGTGATTTGAACCCCTGCACGAGTTAGAGCACGGATTGCTGCAGTAGCACCTGGGGCGCTGTGTGAACGGTTTCCACCAGCACCGCGATACTTGACGATTACTTGATCGAATTCCTTCTCGGAAAGCATTTCAGCGATTCGCTCAGCTGCTCTTGTAGATGCAAACTGTCCGCCAGAATCGCTTCCGCCCTTGGTGACCATTCCACCCGAAACCTTGCAGATTGTTTCCGCGCCGGTTAGATCGGTAGCGGTAATTAATACATTATTGTGAGTACTGAAAATATGTAGAATTGCCTTGTGTCCCATCAGCTCGCCTCCTTAGGAATAGTGTCTTCTACAATCGGAGCTTCAGCAGAATCTTTCTTGATCTGTTCTACGAATTCTTCGGTAGCTGCATGAGGACCATCTGGCGATGCTCCGCCTACCGCTTCCTCTTCTTCATCGGCAACCATTGTCAGACGGAGTTGTTCCATCTCGACACGGAATGGGTGGTCTGGGTTGTTGTAAACTGAGTTTGAGGAATAGCAAAGTTGCTCTTCCTCGGACTTGAGGATATGGTATCCTGGCACAGTCATACGTTGTTCACCAATCGATATATGGCCGTGAACAATCATATTTCGAGCACCGCGCATTGAAGGTGCGAATCCGCGATAATATACAACGGATTGTAATCTGCGAGACAACATGTTCTCGACCTCGATTTGTAAAACATCGTCGACTCGAGCTCCTTCAGCTAGCAATCCTTGTCGGCATAATGAATTTACCAAGTCGTTTTCTTCACGTGCATAATGTCCTTCAGAAGTATCGACTCGACCGATTAACTTCATCGCTTGATTTCGGTGGCGACGTAGGGCGGATTTTTCTCGCCAAATTTCATTCATTCCACCGGTTTTCTTCAAACCGTACTTTTCCTTCAAAGCGTGCTCTTCATCGATACGAGCTTGTTTCCAAGGGTGGGTTGGAGTTTGTGTCTTAGAACGTGCAAATTTTGGATCTCCCATTTAAAACACCTCACTTCTTCCTCTGCACACCGAGTGCAGTGCCACTACGGCCGTTGCTACGAAGACGCTGCCCGCGAACCTTGTGGCCACTTCGGTGGCGTAGACCGCGGTAGGTCTTCATTCCTGCGAGGCGGGAAATATCATCCTTCAAGATCATCTTGACATCCATTGCCACTAGGTGTGCATCTTCATTCGATTCAAGGTCTCGCTGGCGGTTCACTAACCACCAAGGAACTTTGGTCGCGTATTCGTCTATTGTTGCTCTGAGTTGATCTTGTTCCTCATTTGACAGATGCCCGCCGAGCCTCTTTCCATCGATCATTGCGAGTCGGCAGAGTTGCTGTGATGTGCGAACGCCGACCCCCTTGACCGAGGTAAGTCCAATGGCGATAGGCTTCAGTCCGTCTATGTCACTGTCAGCCAATCTGATGATGTAGGAGAAGTCATCTCCAAGTTCTTCTGTTTTCTTACTCATTGTACGGTTCCCCCGTGTTCACCGTTTCCGGTGGCCTTTTGGGCGTCCTCGCGACCTACCAACCCTATTTCAAGCAGCCGCCTACCTTTAGGTAGGGAATTTTTAGGTATATTTCTGATTAATCTTCTTTGCAAACGACATAGAGTGTGTGACTGCCCACACCTCGAGACATCATTATATCGATCATGAATGCTTTTTCACCATCGATTTCTTTCAGTGCCTTGTCAAGTCGGCGTTGTATCGTCGGTTGTATTTTTGGATCTAGATTACAACGCAGAGTGACCTTACCAATATCGTGTCTTGCAACACCCGAAGCAATCTGGTCAATAGAGTGCAATTCTGGTGGTGCAAGTCGGTGTTGGCTGACCTTACCTGACGCGACGACAAAACCCATCACATTCGGGTCATCGATTAGAGCTTCGGTGTGAATTAGTAGTGGACGACGACCTTCGGTTCGAATCCACGAGTATCCAGTATCTTTCGGAATAGCAGTAGTAATCCAATTTTCTTGTAGGCCGCTTTGTAACAAAGCCGGATCGATTATCGAAATATAAGCTCCATATGGGGGAGGAGATGTTAGTTTAACTTGGTTTGAAGATTGTGGAGTTCCTTCGATAATAGCGAGGATATTTTTCCTCCCCATTCGAATGCATCTATGGGTTTGTTCAGAGGAAATTGCACCTATCCACAGTGAGAGTCTGTCGATGCGTCCACCGCCTTGACTGAGCCATTCCCAAGTCTTGCTCACACCGGGAAAAGTCATGGCAGCAATTGCATCGATCATACTCTGTTGATCATCACCTAGGCGAGGGGATAAATCAAGAAGGATTGCCGGCCCTCTTGGGCCAGTCTGAAGGAATTCTTTCCACGAGGATAGTAATGGCCCGATAGGTGGCTGCATCTCATCGAGATGATGATTTTGCGCGTCCCGTGGACGCGCAGGATCAAGATGCAGCATTGCGATGGGTGGGTGGGCTCTTGTTCCTGCTTCTCTCAAGTTATTCCAATAAGTTGTAATCGCTCCATCAGCATCGCTACCATCTCCGATAATTACTCGATCTAATGTACGTGAATCTTTCTCCTCAAGCGCTATTTGGTGCATATTTGCCGCACACATTACAGCGACATTACCATCCAATTCAATCCCGAGAGCCGGGCGCGATAAAACGCTAGCAAGAGCCATCAATTGCGCGCCCGAACCTGCCGCAGCATCGAGAATGACTCCGGCTGGCAAATCAGCAGCATCGATTTGGCTAGCTCGAGCTAAGCATACAGGCCAAGGAGTCGAGAGTCGGCGCATATCATCTGACATGTGGAAGGCCGGCTCGCCTTTACGCGCAGATTTTGCTTCAGCACGCTTCTGCGCTTCAGCAATTATCTTCTCGGAAGGAATCAACGCAGTATGTTTCGAGGCCTCAGACACAATCTCGCCCCTACATGCTCAGTCAAGTCATTTTCCATCTAACTAGGTCAGGCGAGTGCTCTATCTACCTTCAATTCAAACTTCAGCCAAGAGTTTTGTAATTGATGACCATCACTATTTCCGTAAGCGATGGGGGGAGGCAGAAGCGTCGTATGAGTCGTTCCTGGACTCAAAAGCCCTCTATCGTCGCCGATGTCTAATCCAATCGCAGACCAACCAAATCCTTTGATATAGTTTGAATCATCTCCTGCGGTAACCAATAAATCGCCTTCATCGAGTAATTCATCGGTATCGGCATCCCAAACTTTGTAATGGACTTCTAATCGATCACCATCGCTTCCATGAATAGTTTCTTCTTCGGTGCCCTTAAACAGATTTACATCGAGAGTAACGATTGCATCTTGCACTGCAACGTGGGTTGCAGTAATCGTGATACTTTGTTCTGTTACGTCATCCAATAATCGTAATTCGATAATAATAGTGTCATTTCCTTGAAGTCCATTTACGAGCATATTTGAATCACCTTCGGCAGCAAATTCGACAGCTCCACCTATGATTTCAAGAACTAAATCTAATGTTGCATTACCTCGATTATAGATCACTAAACTTGCTCGATCGTAATTCCCTTGATGTTCCCAATCGCACCTTAATTCACCTGGATAAAGGAATTTGTCATCTTGTTCGGCTAGGACTTCTGGCCAATCCCAATCTCCGAGCCGAGAATCACATGTGTCGAATAATAAATCAACTTCCCAATTCCATCGGTCACCATCTTTGAGAAGAGTCTCATCAGCAGCACCGAAAGTATTTGTCAATTCTTTTTGAAATTGCCATGCGGCAAAGCCGAGCCAAATTACTGAGATTAGAATGACGACTGCGGTGCCGAGTGAGAGTAAGATTGCGGCTCTCGGCACCGCCATCTCATTGAGACCTAATGGGATAGGTGGATGCTCGACCTCGTCGGAGGTATCGGCTATCCATGACCTCGTCATGGTTCTTTGTCGCACCCGTCCGTCATCAAGGTTAGCCTATGGTGTGATAGCATTATTTGGTGATATTATTTTCAAATCGCTTGTGAGTACAATGATTTTGGTGATTTGACAAATTAATCTTTGATTAACTCTTTTTCATTTGCAAGGCCGAGCCAAGAGACCAATCCTAGTTCGCTGGCAAGGAGTATGAGTGCAATCAACAATGTAGTAGGTTCGAGAATTGTTGAGCCAAGGAAAAGCAATGAGGCGAGGATGGCAATTAGCAGATCGACAAGACCCCAAATTCTGAGAACTTTGCGGAATTCTAGGATGCCAATTACCCAAATTGTCGTTGACATTGCAATTAGAATTAAAGGCATAATAATCGTAGTCAATTGGCCAGTCGAGAGAATTCCAATGAAAATTAGGAGGTGAGCATCGATGGCCAAAACCATTGTCCAGTCACCACCTTTGTATGGAACAGTCAATGCACAGGAAATCATGATGAGGATACCAAGCCAGAGCGTCAAATGTGGAATAAATTCTCCTAGTCCATCGTTCCATGAAGAAATTGCGATGAGGGAAATAAATCCTGTTGGAATAAGTAATCCTAGGTCGGTAGTTTGTTTGTGTTTCAAAACATGATTTAAAGAAAAAATTACTGAAAGAATTCCAGCTGGGCCAAACGACAATAGAACAACTGCAATCGTACGAGCACCTTCGGTTTTGGAGGCTTCTTTGTCGAGTTCTTTTCGTTTTTGATTAATCCAAGCATTACCGACTACACATAGAATTAGAATTGCTTCAAGTAGAAACCATGGTAATTTCCATTCAGTCAAATTCCCTTCAAACGGATCGACAGTCAATGGGAAAGGCAATGCTTCGATTAGAGTAGCTCCGACTAATCTTCCGATTAATATAGGCAAAATGAACCAATCAATTGCTATTGAAAGGCGTTCGAGAATATTTTTCTGATTCATTAAAGAGACAACTCCTAATTCGAATACGAGAATTACCAAAACGGCCAAATCAAACAATTCTCGATTGCTCGCGCCCGGTCCGAGATGACCAGCGGTGTGGGCAAAAACCAGTCCGCTAATTGCGATTGCAACCGGCATTTCCATGCCGGCAAAATGAGGTAATTCCAGTTCGAGGCCTTGAGTGCGATAACGTGCTACTGAGACGAGGATAGTCGCGAATATTCCAGCACCTATGAGGACGATTGGTTGAGGCCCGAGAAGTAAACTAAGAATAGTTGCTGAGATCAGTACAAGAATGAGTACTAAAGAGACGATGATTGGCTTATGAGTATTATCTGTTAGATACAAATCTTCGATATCTTCAGCATCACCTTTCTCTCGCTTCTGCTTTCTTATTGCTTGCATTTCAGCGATTCGTGGATCAAAATTCGACAGGCTTCCTTCACTCTCAGATAATGATTTGATTCCATCACTTCCCTTCACCTGAGCACGAATTGCATCTCTAGTTGCGATAGATTTCAATTCGTGACGAATCTCTCCATTTGCTACTAACCATACGGTACTGCCTGCGAATAGACCAAGTGAAGAAAATTGAATTAAGGAATCACCTATTTTGTAACTTAATACCACCATTGTTGAAAGTAAAAATAAACTGGCTAAAGCAGGATTGAGTAATTTTTCCATTTTTGGCGCTTGAGGCAAATAAGATGCGACAATAATCAATGTGCAAATTAACGCTATTTGGTCGGATTGAAGAGTAGGAATTGAACTCATTTCTGGTAAAATCATTCCGATATCACGCTGAGCTAATAGCAATAATAATTGCACACCCATCAAGGTCATGCCTATCGTATATCGTCCTTGGTGAACCCCTCCATCTTTGAATAACAGAATCATTGTCATAATGCAAAAAATCAACATCAATGGCTCGGCTAAGCCGAATTGCCATTGCAAAGCGAAAAAGAAAATTGCGATAATGATGAGCATCGTAGAAGCGCTTCCAACTCTTTTTCTGAAAATTTCTGAACCGATGTGCATGGCAGTTAAAATCGATAACAATACTAATAGTGTGGGTGCAGTAAAGCCTCCGAACCTTGCTAAAAATAGAATTGTCAGCATCGGTAGCCAAAGTCCTAATGACCATAATTGTAGTAATCCTGAATCACGGATTGATGCTGAAATTTCAGTAAGACCAAGAAATTGAGATGCTAAATTGACTCCAGTTTTGCCTAATCGTAAGTTGACAATAATCAATAAAATCGACGAAATAGCGAGATAGATGAAAAGTGGAATTGGATCAATGTCAATTATCGAGCCTGGGTCATTAATCTCGTTTGCGACAAGAATTGTTCGAATAGTTTCTTCAGCAACTTCTTCAATTAATATCCAAATCCATGGCAATAGAACGGTAATTCCGGCAAGAGACGGTGAATTTCGTTTGATTGCTAGGTAGGCAGTGCCGATATGGAGTGATGCTAAGGCGGCGAGGAGAAGTCTACCGCCATCGCCACCTGCATCACTCGATTCAGTTGGCACTAAAAGTACGAGTAGACCAAGAATCGCGATTGCCCCCGTCCAGAGAACACGGTCACTTACTGAATCTTGATCTCTTAGTATTACATAGCCGGTGATAATCGAGCCGAGAAATGTGAATAATACGTAGGAATCTATCCCGAGGTCGAAATCAAATTGTTCCCCTAAAAGAAGAATCATTGTCAAAAACGGAGTAGCGAACAATAGTGGTTTCGTGACTCGCTGCCAACTTACACCTCGAACTACTAGATAGGAACCAGCAAAAGCAGCGCCGAGGAAAGTGATTAATCCTAAAGCATAGCCCAAATTTTCTCGATTTGCAGCGACAGCTAACATAGCGCCAATCATTCCCAAAGATATTGATACACCCCAGAGTCCTGGTTTACCAAGCCCGACAGATTTGAAAGCGCTTGAAAACCAATTTTCTTCGCGCGCGAAGCGCGCAGCCATTGTCGCGTTGATACAGGTAATTACCATCAATAATAAGAATAATAAAAGCGGTGTTTCCAATGGTAATATTACCAATGAACCAACGCTTACTCCATCGGTTAGAGCATGCATACCAACCCACAAATTTGTTGTTGCAACACCGAGGGCTGCGAGATTTCCTGAATTGCGGTGAAGTGCTAATCCGTGGACTAATAGTGTTGCGATGAGTATCATCGCTGCAACTCCGATTTCACCTAGAATCGAGCCTGCACTCGAGCCTATCGCAAGTAGAATGAGAGTAGATTGAGCCGCGATCGCATCATGGTTATGGCGGTATGCTACCCAAACATTGACCGCTACCAATCCGAGGAGGAGAGGTCCGAGTGAAGTGGTAGAAATGAATTCCCATCTGTGAAGTTCGATTGCTAAACCATAGAGAATTTTCATCGAAATAATCGCCCAAGTAATTCCGAGTAAATGCAAATTTTCTTTTGGGACCCATAATTCACTCAATGTAAATCCTAATCCTGCCAAACCGATTAGAACTATTAGCGCGAGCAATGGAGAAAGAGCAATTCCAGCCTGTAAGCTTACTCCTGAGAACACGAAAATCATTGCAATCATTAGAGCCCAATTTACTCTTTTTTCACCTTCTTTTGCCAAATCTGTGATGACATCCGTATCTGGTGCAACCTTAACCGTTCCATCCCGACCAATCACCCCGGGTGTATTTTCATCGTTTTCAGCAAAGGGGTCGAAAAAGTCACCGAGTGCTTCATCGATTTCGACATCAGCATTTGTTTCAACACTTATTTCTTCTTTTTGAGGGATTAGAACATCTTCCAATTCAATTGAGTCGCTAATCTTGAACGCCCTTCGACGAATGATGGAATCATCCTGCTCCTCTGCTACCACGCTTTGCGTGAAAGGTCGCTAAGGGTTAATTGCATCTGTGAATTATTGTATTTATATTGAATATCTTCAGGTAGTCGATGAGTTCGACCAGCCGTAAAAATTGAAAGCGAGATGGCATCGTCGGTCTCCATGGAGATTACCTCCAAGGGCACTGGACCCTCTGAATTCGCCACCTCACTAGCCACACATGGGTTGAATCCCAGCGGCGCAGTACATTGGAATCTCGGTTGGGAAGCATTGCATAGGCTTGCTGTCGAGCGTGGTGAGGCCTGCCTTACCGCGCACGGTGTCTTACTTGCTACTACAGGAGAGCGCACAGGTCGCTCTCCGAATGACCGATTTATCATTGATGAGCCGGGATTAGCCGAGGATGTCTGGTGGGGAGATGTTAACAAATCTACCACGCCAGAAGTTTTCGATAATTTATTAGAAAAAGTCCAAAACTATCTCGATGAAGTCGACACGTTATTCGTAAAAGACGCACATTGTGGAGCAGATCCAGAATATTCAATGCCGGTACGGTTGATTACCGAGAAGGCTTGGCACGCTTCGTTTTTCCACAATATGTTTGTTCGCAGTGAACCAACAGAATTGCTAAATCACAAACCACAATACACAATTCTTCACGCTCCGGAATTACTTGCAGATCCTGATATAGATGGAACAAATTCCGACGTCTTCGTTATCCTTGCTCTCGATCGTGGTTTAGTAATCATCGGCGGAACACATTATGCTGGCGAGATTAAGAAAGCAATTTTTACAATAATGAACCATATTTTGCCCGCCGATGGATTATTGCCTATGCACTGTTCATCAAATACTGATTACAAAAACTCAGCATTATTTTTCGGTCTATCCGGAACTGGAAAAACCACTCTATCAGCAGATCCAGGCCGAGCATTGGTCGGTGATGATGAGCATGGTTGGTCGGATGAAGGAATTTTCAATTTCGAAGGCGGTTGTTATGCAAAATTAATTGGGCTTTCTGAAGAGGATGAACCAGCAATTTATGCAACCACCCGCATACCTAGTTCAGTCCTTGAAAATGTTATTCTCGATGCGGATGGAGTTCCAAATTTTGCTGATGGCACATTGACTCAGAATACCCGTGGCTCCTATCCAATTGAGTCGATAGAGAATAGAACTCCAGATTCGATGGCCGGTCATCCGAAAGATGTTGTTTTCTTGACTTGTGATGCTTTTGGTGTTTTACCCCCTCTTTCCCGCCTATCTCCTGAACAAGCCGCCTATCATTTCATGTCGGGTTATACAGCAAAGGTTGCTGGAACTGAGATGGGAATAACCGAGCCTCAAGCAACTTTCTCAACCTGCTTTGGTGCACCTTTCATGCCCCGACATCCAAGTGTTTACGCAGATCTGCTATCAAAGAAAATACGAGAGCATGATGCGAATTGTTGGTTAATCAATACAGGTTGGGTAGCTGGCGGATATGGTGAATCCAGCCGAATCCGTATTAAGTGGACTCGAGCCTTATTAAACGCAGCACTGAGCGGTGATTTAGATGATGTTATCTTTGTTAAAGACCATCGTTTTGGCTTTACAATTCCAACTTCCTGTGAGGGCGTGCCTGATGAGATTCTTCAGCCTCGAACAACCTGGCCTGAGCCTGAACGATATGACAATGTAGCAAATTTACTCGCTCAAATGTTCATCGAGAACTTCGAGCAATACAAAGATGGCTGCAGTAAGGAAGTTCTCGCAGCATCCCCACAAGTTATGTCTTGAATGTTGGTTGAATTACCAATAAATTCTGAGGGTTCTTCCATAGTTTCTATTATCAACTTAAGATGAGCCTTGACTTGTGTCTGAAGAACTACATGTTGTAACCGGAGCCTTCGGATACACGGGTAGATGGATTGCCCATCAATTATTGGAACAAGGGAAAAAAGTGCGAACTTTGACCAATGCTGTGGGTCGCGATGACCCCTTTGATGGGCAGGTCGAAGTTCACCCTCTCGATTTCGAGAATAAGGCTGCATTAATCGAATCACTGCGTGGTGCCGACGTTCTGTACAACACCTATTGGGTTCGTTACAACCATCAAAGCAAGAGATTCGACCATGGAATCGCGACCCGCAGCATTGGTCGAAAATACCACAACGATTTGAAAGAACAAAAATATCGCTCTCCAAAATTACTACCCAACAATCAGAGGCGCTGTTTTGCATATCGTTGAGCATCAACAGCACAAATAGCAGCCATGTGAACTACCTCGCGAACACTATCATTTCGTTGAAGAACGTGAGCGGGTTTAGCTAATCCTTCAAGGATTGGGCCAGTCATTTCAGCCCCTGCGATTCTCTGTAATAATTTGTAAGCGATATTTGCTGATGTTAAATTCGGACAAATCAACACATTTGCTGGTCCATCGAATTCCATAAATGGATAATTTTTCTGAATTTCTGGAATTAATGCAGTATCTGCTTGCATCGGGCCATCGATACATAGGTCAGGCTGCATTTCGCGAGCGATTGCAATAGCTTCCTCAATCCGATCGGTTCGCATCTCGCCGCTCGTACCAAAATTCGAGAAGGAAAGCATCGCAACTTTCGGTGTAACGCCGAAACGGCGAGCAACCTTGGCGGTTTGAATGGCGATTTCAGCCAATGTTCTTGCATCGGGATAGATGTTAATCGTCGCATCGCCAATAAACATCAGTTGACCGTTTACTGTCATCATGTACATGCCAACAATTCTGTGTGTACCTGGAGCGGGACCAATGGTTTGGAGGCAGGGTTTGACAATGTCAGGATAATGGTGAGCGACGCCACCGAGATAACCATCAGCATCTCCCATATGCACCATCATCGAACCAAAGTATGTCGTCGATTTCATCAATCTGACAGCATCTTCCACAGTTACTCCCTTTCGACCACGTATTTTGTGAAATTCATCCGCGTAAGAGCCACGCCTTCGGGGATCGTAACGGACATCGATTGTTTCACAATCAAATTCAAGGCCTAATTCTTCTTTTACCGCCTCAATCCGCTCCTCATGTCCTAATAATATCGGTTCGCAAATATTTTCGGAAATACATTGCGCAGCCGCCTTGATAATCGTAGGATTGTCGCCTTCTGAGAAGACGATTCGCTTCTTATCTTGGCGAGCTATGTTGATGACGCGTCGCATTATCGAACGAGTTAGGCCGAGTCTAGCTTCGAGTTCTTCTCGGTATATTTCAACATCGAAGTCAGCTTTTTTGATGCGAGATACGCCTTCCAAAACAGCTGCTTCAGCGACCGCACTAGCCTCCCAAATGAGGACGCGCGCGTCGAATGGTTTGGGGATGAGATAATTTGGACCGAACTGAATCTGTTCGCCATCATAAGCTGCAGCGACATCGTCAGGAACCGGTTCCTTAGCAAGATTGGCTATTGCGTGGGTCGCTGCCATTTTCATTCCTTCAGTTATCTCCGTTGCACGAACATCGAGTGCACCACGGAATATGTAGGGGAACCCGAGAACATTGTTGATTTGATTTGGGAAATCGGATCGCCCAGTCGCAACGATTGCATCTTCGCGGACGGAATAAACGTCGTCAGGAAGAATTTCAGGGTCGGGATTTGCAAGTGCAAAAATTAAGGGTCGATTAGCCATACTAGCGACCATTTCACCGTTGACAATTCCACCACGAGATAGACCGAGAAATACGTCTGCATCTTTCATTGCCTCGGCTAAACCACCGTTGTCGATGTCGAGTGCGAAGAATTTTTTGTACTCATTCAACTCTCCGGATTGTGCACGAGATTTTGTAATAATTCCTTTTGAATCAACCATCAATAAATTGGCCGGTGAGACGCCTAGGCGGATGTAATGGTGAGCACTGGAAATTGCGGAGGCTCCAGCTCCAGAAACAACAATTTTTACTTCAGAAATTTCCTTTTCGACGACCTCTAATCCATTGAGTAATGCGGCACCTGAAATAATCGCTGTTCCATGTTGGTCGTCGTGCATTACTGGGATATCCAATTCGGCGACTAATCGGCGTTCAATTTCAAAGCATTCTGGTGCTTTAATATCCTCGAGATTTATGCCACCAAATGTTGGGGCTATCGCCTTCACAGCCTCGACGAATTCATCGACATCGGTGCGATCTACTTCAATATCAAAAACATCAATATCAGCGAAGGCTTTGAACAAAAGTCCCTTGCCTTCCATTACTGGTTTCCCTGCCAAGGCACCGATGTCACCAAGCCCCAGTACAGCGGTTCCGTTACTAATCACAGCGACTAGATTACCCTTTGATGTGTAGGAATATGCCGCGTCAGGATCTTTCTCAATTTCTTCACAAGGATAGGCAACTCCAGGGGAATAGGCCAATGAGAGATCTCGAGAGGTGCCATGCGGTTTGGTTGGCACCACGGATATTTTTCCAGCCGGCTTAGCTGAATGATAATCCAATGCTTCCTTGCGAAGTTGCTTATCTGTCAGGATCCCACCCCTAGTGACTTGCGGGCAACCCACCCCTCTATCATGCTATCCGATTGGTGAAAAATAGATTATCAGCCGTATATCAATTGATATTCAAGTGTTATTATTAGTGAGTTTTGAGTAGAATATTCCCACCTATGGTGGGAGAGCATCAATGGAACATTAGGCCATGCCCTTCATAATGTGAAAGATATCGCCAAAGTTTGGTGTTAACAATAAATCGACGTGTTTCGCTTAGCCAAAAGCGCCTCGCCTTCACTCTTGTTGCATTGATGATTCTCGTTCCTTGGTCAGCGATATCGACCAGTAATATCGATTTTGATGAAGACGAATCGCCATACTATTCGAATCGTAATTGGGGAGCGGGAGGAAGCAACGATACCGGTTGGATTGACTTTGTTGCAACAGGGGCTGATCCAGCGAATGGAACTTATGCATATGGTGATTTAAATTTGAACTTCGCACCTGGTGCTGAAATCGACAATCTCACTTTCGAAGTAGCAGTTGATGGGGCCGAGGGCTATTGGGCTACAGAACCTCAAATTACTCTTCTCGAAACTCAAACCCCGATTCTTGATTGGCGTAATCTTGGCGATCTTGGACGGCAGAATACCTTCGAGGAAAATCAACCTGAGGTTGGTGAGAATGGAGTTCTCGATACTTGGCTTCAACCTAACTCGGTGAGCGACGCTGGTTGGCAATTACCGGTCGGTGTTACGATTACCGATCTCGTTATCGAAGCTTTACGACCTGCTGATCCAAAGGTTTCTTTCTCGGCGCTAAATGTTGAAATTTATGATAGCGCCGTGAACCCAATCGACGGTCGTCTGTACATTCTTCTAGACGATGATTTACTCCACATGGATGACCAATCTTCGAAATCTATTATCGATATTAATACTGAAATTTTCGGTCGTAGTCTGGCAATCGATTCATACAGTAATCGGATATTGATTGGCACAGAAGATGGTTCGGTCTATGCTCAGAGTTTGTTTACTTCTGAGGATTTAGGGATTATTCTTCAAGGACCGGGCGATGTCAATGACCAATCTCCGATTACCGCAATTGGCGTCGATAGTTATGGAACAGTCTGGGCCGCCTCAGGGTGCCAAATCAATTACATAGCTCTCGACCAGAGTGCCTGGTCGGATTCCACATTCTGTTTGGATGATGAATTGGAAATCCCCTCAGATCTTGTTATTGTCGGTGACAGAGTTTACCTTTCGACGAAGACGCATGGAGTTCATCTTCTTGATTATACTACGACGAGTGGTTCAAACGGGGTTAACGTAACTATTGATGACAACATCGTTTGGAATACTCAAAATCATTTGACATCCGACAAAATCACAGATTTACAATTGCTTGGAAATCATCTTTTAATCGCGACGGCGACAAACGGAATCAATCGTCACGATTTAGCCTCAAATTCTTGGCTTGCATCTTGGTCTACAGGAAATTGGCTAGCTTCGAATCAAGTCCATGGATTAGCAGTGACAGAAGGCTGGTTGCATATTTTGGCTGACTCAACCGTTCATGCATATGATACTGGGGCAATGATTTTCCGTTCACAAAGGCAGCTTTCTGATATGGGATTATTCAGTTCTGGTAAAAACATCATTGCATGGCCTGATTTGGATGGTTCGAGAAGTCCTGATATTGGAACGGTTTTGGTTAGTGATGGTACGGGAACAATCGCTCGACTCCGGGGTGAGGCTACGGATGGAACCGAAATTTTGGTTAGTAGCCCGGCTGCTGATCCGATGAGCGTCACATTATTTGTCGATGATTTAGAGGGAGGTGAAATTTGGATAGGTGGAGGAAACATTCTCGACCGATTCGATCGAGACGAACAGATTTGGCAAACTTCGATAGATATTTCAGATTATGTCAACAATCCTGGCGGTATTACTTCGATGGTTCAAGATTCATTAGGTTGGGTCTGGATTGGTACTCTGAATGCAGGAATTTTACGTATAGACAATCGTGATGGCTCTTATATTGGAACTGTGCAAGGAATTGGTTCAACCCATGTTTCTAGCCTTGCTCATGATGATTACACTTCGATGCTTGTTGTCGGTCACACAGAATCTGGGATTTCTCTTGTCAATACCACCTCGATGACTCTCTCTGATGTATTGACTGAATCCGACGGAATGGATTCTGATTTCATCAATGACGTTGCGACTCGATATGGAATCGCATACATCGCAACTCCTGATGCTGGAGTAATGCGAGTTGATCTGCAAGATTTCACAATTTTAGGTTCATGGCAATCACTAGGTGCAGATAATCTTGCAGCGACCCCTGTCGCGGTCGATGAAGATATGATTTATCTCGGTCTAAACGGCCTAGGAATTTTGGTATTCGACCGTTTGACTGGCGATATTTCCGATTTTTGGAATGAAGATGGTAACCTACCTGATGATGATATTTTATCGATGAAAATTGATGTGAATGGTGGCTTATTGGTTGGTGCTTCGGGAGCATTAGCACGCTGGGATGGGTCCTCTTGGACTACTTTGACCGCACCTGGAGGTTGGTGGAACCGGCCTTCATCATTCTATGATGTAACGAGTGATAGTGATGGAATTTATGCTGGAACAAATCGTGGTGCTTGCTATTGGAATTGGCAGTATCAATACCAGGATTGTATATCGACGAATGAAGGCATGCCTAGCCGTTGGGTCTACGCTGTCGATATGTTGAGTACTGACCGCTTGCTTGCGGGAACAAATGAAGGCGCAGCTCTCATCAATACCGATAATGATACAGTGATTGAGGTTTGGCAAGCAGGTGATGAAACCCAGCGTTCTCGTACGGTTTTGGTCGACGATATCCTTTACCTTGGATTTGAAAATACTGGACTTGCCCGCTATGACCTAGTCAATCAAGAATGGCTGCAAACTTGGGATGGGGACCAAGGAATGCTCGATGATGATGACGTAACCACACTTGTTCCTGGATTGACTTACGGAACGATATGGGCTGGTGGTGACTTTGGTCTAACATTGCTCGATGTCATCAATAACACGGTTCTAATTGACTGGAATCGTGGTCTAAATTCTGGTGGACCTACCCTTTCTAATACTCCGCCCGCCGATATTGAAATAATCGGTGATACCTTACATTATTCTATCCAACGAAGCAATGGTTGGGGCGCCTCAAATGATTTGATTTATCGAATTAATTTGACTTCAAATTCTAGCAAATCCACCCTTGATGCCGGTTCACGTCTCGGTTGGTCCGGTGTCATTCATGGAATCGGTTCGGTCGGAGACCATCTATGGATCGGCGTCCGACCGACTCAATATTGGAATAATGGCGATGGCACAATCGTTCGTTGGAACACATCATCAGAAAATTGGTCTGATGATTTGCAAACGATTGGAAATGTTCTCCGAGTAAATGCTCAATTCCTTGGCGATTGTTTCCCAATCAATTCTTCTTCTTGTGAAATGTGGGTCGCGTATGGGAATAATATCCTGCGCCGATTCTCTGCCCATAATATGACTTTACTTAATGAATGGACAAATATCGACGGGCCAATTCGTGGAATGGTTGAATATGATGGCGAATACATGTTTGCCAGTATGGCGGGATTATTACGCTGGAATCCAGCTAACGAAACATGGCTGACTCCATGGACTCACAATTATGGTTTACCTTCCGATTCAGAAGATCAAATTTACTCATTAACCGTTGCTGGAAATGATTTGTGGGCTGGTACATGTGAAGGCGGTTGCGGGTGGAATTCAGACGCTGAGGTTCTTCGGATGAATGGTTCTTCTGGATTATGGACATTATGGGATTTAGGTACGGGCGATATTCCCGATGGATATCCTGCTGATATCGAAGTATGCGACGATATTGTTCACATAGCCATCGGTGAAATCGCTTGGTGGGGAAATCAAGGCGGAATTGCTAGATATGACCTTGCTGACCATGATAATGATCAGTTAACCAATGAGTGGATTTCACCTCTCACAACAGGATCTCCTGGGCTCGCTAACAATGATGTTCGCGCCATTGCCTGTGATGAACCAAATCGAATAATGTATATTGGTTTCGATACAGATGGGGTCGGAATTGATCGCTACAATTACAATACAAATTCTCTCTTGTCTACTCTTACTCATTCTAGTGACGGAATAGGCGATGACCGAGTTTTCCCCGGTGGAATGTTACATGATGGAAACCTCCTCCTCGTCACTCATCAATACGATGGCACTGGTGGTATTTCACGAATTATTACTTCGGGTACATCGACTGCAAATGGCCAAATTCTAAGTCCTGGAATGGATGGCTGCTCAGTCGTCCGTGCTCCTTCAAGTACAACTCCAGTTTACGCGATTGGCCGTTCCGGCCAAACAACAGGGCTCAATCGTGTTGATCGCTTAGATTCGACCGGTCTAATCGAAAGTGGTTTCGATGAATTAGCCGGCCTTACAAGCGGTCGTGTAGTAGAAATCATCTCAAATTCAACTCACGTTTGGGTGTCAACAAGCCTTAATGTCAATTCATTTCACGGCTCGTCGGTCCTTCAAGGCGAATTGACTAGCAATGGTTCTGTTCGTTGGGAATATGGCTATAATTTTCAATCAGATATTGTCAATGATTTAACTTTGGATGGCGATGTTCTGTGGGTCACTACAGCAGGTCAAGGTTTGAGAAAGATCGATTTATTACAACGAACAAGAAGCAATACTCCAGTCGCTTTACACAATCAAATGGATGGAACAGTCCTTCTCGATGATGGCACGATGTATGTTGGATTGATGGGCAGCCAAGGCTCTGCAGCCGGTTTCCAAATATTCAACACCAATACCGGCAATTGGGGTCATGGCAGCCTTCTCGCAGGATTGCCGAGTAATATTGTTCGAGATTTTTTAGAAAGTGGTAACCATATTTTCGTAGCTACTCACGGTGGAATCGGACTTTACAATACGTCTCGCAATGATTGGGATGATCCGATTACAACGATCGATGGTTTACCTAGCCCTATTATTGAACATCTGATGTATGTTTCAGATCCGAATGCAGGCAATACTACGAATTCATTGGGATTATACGATAAAATTCTGGCCGGTGGATTGGCTGGTTTGACCGTGTTTAATTCGAGTAACTTATCAATTATCAAAACCATAGGGTTTGATGATGGATTGGCTGGAGATAAAGTTTCAGGATTGGCTTTTGCTGATTCTGTCACCCGTGAAATCGTTGGAAATTCTTCGACAATTACACTCTATCATGACGCTTCGATTTTCATATCTCACAATGGTCAGGGCCCGACACGACCTGGAGTAGTCGCCTGGGATATCGTTACTGATTTAGTAAATGGAAGCTACCAAATCGATATGATTCCAAGCAATGATGTTCGCGCTATCGCAACTGATGATTGGGGGGTTCACATTGCTACCGACAACGATCCGGTTGTTCATTGGAACTCTACTATGATGAAAATGGAGACCGGTGTCGGTGCTAATTCACTTCTATCATGGCCACCGTTTGAGATGGTCTCAAACGGTGTTGAACTGGTCTTGATTAGTCCACGTGGAATCGATGTTTTACGAGTTGGAGAAGATCATGGTACGGTAGATTCGTTGGTTATGACTGGGTTAGCTGGTGCTGCTATAGATTTCACAGGATTGTATGTAGTAGGTCAAGATGGATTGCATCATTTCAGTCCTGTTGTAACTTTGAATGAACAATCTCGCGAAAATCAGCGAAGAGCAGAACCGCTTTCCACTCTATTCGCTGGACAGACTTGGGATATTACTAATCGAACTCATCCAGGTATGACAACAATTCTAGTGGATGATTTGAACCCAATTACAATTTCTTCTGATGTCACCTCTTCTCCAACCGGTGCTTTGCCAATGCAATTTGCTGCACTAACGATGGCAAGCCCATCATCTGGAGCATCTATTTGGGCTCGCTCGAAGAGCCTCAATTACTCTGGTTCTTGGGATTTAGCAGCTCGTGATCATGCGATTGAAGCAGGATTCCAGAGTGCGATATCGAACATTGGCCCAGGCTCAACAAATGTTGAATTACATATTCAATTACAGTCTCCAGCCAACGGGCAACTTCGCGTCCGAGTAACATATGATTGGGAACGAATCGAAGTACCGACAGTTATCACATCTCTTGAAAATCGGCCTAATGATGGCGGAGGAGTTCTTGAAGCCTCTTGGTTACTATCAGAAGATGCTGCGTGGTATGCATACCGACTATACGTTTGGGATGCGACTGCCGAACCTGATTGGGAACCGAATAAAGCCGACCTAGCAAACTTTGGTGGCTATCTGACTATTCCTTATTGGTCCCAAATAACCACGACGATTACTGAAGCCGATGATGGTGGACTCATTGTTCCACTTGTGGATGGTAATAAGTATCGAGCTGCGATAGTTATTGAATATCCTGATGGCTCTATTGGTGAGCCGATGAGTTGGGTAGATAATGCAACTCCAACAGATGAAATTCCAGCACCTCCTGCTTGGATTTCTGCAGAACCAATTTCTGGGGGCACGGCTGGAACAATATACACAGAGTGGACGCCGTGCACCGAGCTCGACCCAAGTAAAACTCGACTTTGGGCGGTCGAACATGAAATTACTAACGCAATTGCATTGAGTGGAGAAATTGATTATCCCTTCAGTTCAGGTAATACTACCGTCTTGCAACTCAATCCCGGTACACCATATTGGTTTGCTACAGTTTGTGTTGATGAAGCCGGCCAATCGGATCCTGCTAATGCGACCGTTATCGGTCCAATTGTTACCGCTGGCGGGCTGAATGATGGCATCCCACCAGCAATAATCGAAGGCACAATCGCAATTGATGTACCGGACGATGAAGGTGGAATCATTGAAGTCAATTGGACTCCAAATATTGAGGAAGATTGTGCATATCATACGATTTACATGGTTCCTGCAACAAGTTGGCAACCACCGAACACGGTCGATGGTTGGCCAATCGCAGCTTACATCGAAGATTGCACGACCAATTCAACTTTGATTTCATCAATTGGAGAACTCTCCTTGGTCGACGACAGCGCTTATTGGGTAGGTGTAGTAGCAAGCGATGATTGGGGCAATCAAAATCTCAACGATGTTCTCGTTGTAGAGGTAACCCCGCAATCGAATTTGGCGGGTGTAGGAATTCCACCTGAGCGTGTTGCGGGATTGAATGCTTGGGATCATCCAGACGATGATGGAACTTCTGTTGATATTATCTGGAATCGCTCTCTAGAGAAGGATTTCAGTTTCTACACTATTTGGATTTCTGAATATCCACTTAACGATTTGACCGAGCTTTGGGCACTATGCGAAAATGACCCAGTTAACTGCGGATTGATTACGATTGATCAGCGTCAAATCGGAGGAGCTTTCCAACTCGAGATGACACTGACAACAGCGCTCTATGGCAACCGGGTCAATGAGCTAGTTTCACAATCGATTCAAGCAGGTATTCCACTTTACGTGACAGTGACTACTCACGATGTTAGTGGTAATGTTTACCTCGATGAAATGCAGGATAACATGGTCTTGGTCACACCGTTGGATAACCGTGGTGACATTCATCCACCTGAGCGTTTGGTCGCTCCTCAGTTAACTGATCGTGCGCCAGACGACGGTGACGGCGTGTTTGTCAATTTCCAGGAAAGTGAGGCTTCTGACGTTTCCGAATATTGGATTTATGCTGATGTTGTACCGTTTACAAGCATTGGAATGCGAGAACCGGCGATTATAGTCGAGCGTGATGCGCAATTACCTGTATTATTGGAGCAACTTTCCGATGGGCGCGCACTTGCGCCGAGCATTATGATGTGGGTTTCTGTCGTAGCAGTTGATTCATCAGGTAATTATTGGGACGATGGCCTAAAAACAACTTCGATTGCACTTATTGATGAGAATAGTTTGGATCCTGGTTTGCATATTCCAGAGGTAAGCGGTCTTCGGGCATATTGGAATCCGAGTGGTGACCGTATTGAGATTCAATGGGATGATATGCAAAGTCCTGTTATCGAATCCTACATTATTTTTGCTTCAGCTGAACCATTTGAAGATATAAGAGATATTAATTCTCCAGAATCTGGAAATGAATGGCAAGTAGTGGAGAATTATTACACTCTCTTCTTAGTAGATACAAAATCTGGAATTGCAGAAAACTGGCCAGTTTCAAATGAAATTTCATACTATATCGCAATAGTAGGATTCGATGGCGAAGTCCATCGATTAGCGGTTGACCCATTAGAGGTTCGACCATTTTCTGAGTCAGCATTTGGTAGTGAAAATCCTGGCGATGATGGTTTGGGATTATCGTGGATCGACCAATTAATCGGCGGCGATATGAATATGATTATTGCAGTTATTTCAGCCATTATGATTCTATTCGGTGCAATTCTAATCATCAAACCGAAGGAGCAAGCAGCACCTGAGCCTTGGGAAATGGGTGCTTTAGAGGTAGAACTCGATGAAGAAATGAATCGACGAGAATCAGGTTTGGATGAAGATGATTCGTTTGATGAACCAATTGGAATGGACACCGGTGGAAAAGGAATTAGTGACGGGGGAGAAATCAACCAAGAATCTCTTGACTTGCAACCGAATGAATTTGATGATGAATCAACTCCTTCTGCCTCTTTCGAAGTAGTTGATGAGTTGCTCGGCGGAGATGATGATGAGATTGATTTGGATGATTTGGCAGGTATGGTCGGTGATTTTGATTTGGATGATTTGGACGATTTAGCTGACGATTTAGATGATACAGATGAGGATGTTGACACCTCTTTCCTCGATGATTTATTGTGATATTCAACAGCAGAATTTGAAGTCTTGTAGCCCAAGCGAAGCCTATGGTGAACACCGGGGACCCTCAATCTGAACTATTCACCACTATTGCATGGGATGGTAAATCTCATTTGTTATCAGCAAATCTTCACTTTGCTCGGATGCTGAGGCATTCCGAGCGATTGGGATTGGTTTTGCCCGAAAATTTTAGTCTAAAAATCTTCGAGAAATTGATTTCTCTCTCACCTGTGGGTGAGCCGGTGACTGGTGACGATCAGGCACCATTCGTAATCAGAGTTGGAATCGATAAAGCAGGTGTAATTTCGTTGACACCTAGAGTAAATGGTGCCTGGCCTGACGAACTCTCGGCGATATCTTTAGCCGCTCCAAAATGGGATTCTTCGGTTCGAGGAACCAAACATGGAGATTGGCAGCCATACTTTGAGGCGCGCGAGGCCGCCAAAGAATTTGGTGCGGATATTTCTTTGCTTTTCGATGAAGAAATTCTTGTCGATGGTGATCGATGTATGCCAGTGATTCTCGATGCCGATGGAATCGCCTATCATCCTCGGCCGAGCGAAGGGGCACTCGATTCTGTTACGCTCGAACAAATTCGAGCAGGTATTGAAGCAGCGGGAATTCCAATCCGTCCAGCTCGCCTAACAATCCCTCTTATTTTGCGAGCAAAGGAGATGATTGTGCTCGGTAGTGGAATGGGTGTTCAAGCCTTGGCGAGCATAGATGGTCGGCAAATTGGCCAACCGCGTGGAAGGCTCTTTCAAGCTGCACGAGATTCGTGGTTTGTGCGATTAGATTGTGCATGGCAGTCAATAGAAGATTTGGAGTGAGCAAATGGTCAGAATTGTTGAATCAATATTTCCTTGTTCACAAGCAGACCCCCTTATCGGTATTCTTGCTGGTTCGCGTATAGGTGAATTACCTAATCGAGATGAATTATTACTTCACTCAGGGGGCCCAATTACCGACCTTTCTCAGCGTTCATTCTTACCTTCATTAGATAGTATTCGCATATTGTTTTTCGAGCCGCAATCTGATGATATTACCTTAAGAGAATCTACCCTCGAACCAACTCGTTCAGCACTTTCTGGTGAAATTTTTCTCACTCAAGCTCCACCATTGGTTATGTTAGTTCAAGAATGGCAGAATGGGCGTTGGAATAGTGTTGATGAATTGCATCCTAAGACATTGGCAGCGGCTCTTGAAGCCGCTGAAAAATGGGAAATTAAACCTACCAACTTGGATGAGAAAATGCCGATTGTCCCGGGGGGTTTTGCAGGATTATTAGGTTATGATTTGAGTCGATGGTCGGTCGAAGTAGAATTGGAAAATACACCGAAAGATGGAGAATTGCTAGGAGTATTATGGCGATGTGATGCTTGGTGGGTACATGAGCGCGAGGAAGAAAAACTTCGTTTACTCTCACTCGAAAACCATCCCTGGGCTTCAATAGATGAAGCTCCCGAAATCATCCAACCAAAATTGTCTAAACTTTCTTATTCTCTTGTTCCTCATTCTGAAACGGATGCTTCCCATGCTCAAAAGGTCGAAAAAATTCGTGATGGAATTCGCGGCGGCCATCTTTACCAAGTCAATTATGGACGCCGTTGGACAAGTGAAATGGTCGACCACCCATGGAATGCTTACCTTCGATTGAACGAATCGAATCCGGCACCATTTTCATCATGGCTTCATCTCGATGATCATGGTTGGTCGGTGGCTTCTGCAAGCCCTGAACGATTGCTGAAATTACAGCAAAACACACTCTCGACACGGCCAATAAAGGGTACACGAGCGAGAGGGTCGAGCCATGCTGAAGATGAGAGATTGCGGATCGAAATGGCATCATCTGAGAAAGAAATCGCCGAACATCTCATGCTCGTCGATCTTGAGAGGCACGATTTAGGAAGAGTTTGCAAAACCGGTTCGGTGCATTGGTCTGATTGGCGCATCGAGGCCTTACCTACAGTCCAACACCTTGTCAGCGGGGTAAGCGGAGAACTTCTTCCAAACGTCTCCTTCGGCGCTGCTCTATCTGCTCTTTTTCCAGGTGGGTCAATTACTGGTTGTCCCAAAACTGTTACAATGGCCGCTATCGATGAATTAGAAGGCGCACCGAGAAGTGCATGGACAGGTTCGATTGGGCACATTCATTCCGGTGCGAAGAAATCAGAATTCAATATTTTGATTCGAACTTTGGAAGCAAAAAGTGGGCCCTTAAATTGGTTTGGAACCGTTCAAGCAGGTGGTGGAATCGTCATTGGATCTACTGCCAGCGCTGAAGTTGAAGAAGCTCGATGGAAAGCGGCGGCGGTCACTGAAGCTGCTTGGGGATTTCGAACAGGATTTTCTGCTGAAGAATTACCCGAGCGTGAACTTGGTATGCTCGAAGTCCCAAAAATTACAGGAACGCTCGGACGTCTTTCTCCCGGAAAAATGGGCAGATTTTCTAGACGAGAAAATAAGCGAGTATTATTGATTGATAATTTAGATTCTTTTACTGAAAATATCGCTGATGCTTTTGCACGCATTGGTGCTGAGGTAAGAATTGTTGCAGGTCGAGGTCTAAACTCGGTGAATGTTTCAGAACAGATTGACGAATTGATAGAAGGATTCCAACCTACACATATCGTCCTTGGTCCGGGTCCTTCTCGACCTGAAGTATCAAAAATAACTATGGAAATTGCTAACCGAGCTATCGATGGAAGACTTATCCTCAATGATTCACACATTCCTTTGCTCGGTTGGTGTCTCGGACATCAAGCGCTTGGTCGAGCGGTGGGTTGGGATTTGGTTGAATCTCCACTCGGTGCAATTCACGGCGTTCCATCAAAAATATTCCATGACGCCGGAGCAATTTTCAGCGGAATAGATAATCCTATGACCCAAATGAGATACAATTCTCTTGTTCTCAAGCCGTCTAATTCCAAACTCCAACCGACGGCTTGGGATCAAACAAAAACACTGGTAATGGGATTGCGACACGACTCTTTGCCGATTCATGGAGTTCAATTTCATCCTGAATCGGTCGGTAGTCCAGATGGTGCGAAAATCATCTCGTCTTTTATCGACCTTGAGCCGATACACACCATTCTGTCGGAACAGGTTCGACAAAGTCGGCGACCGCAGTCTTGAATTAGCAACTACAAGTGGCGGGGGATGAAGCAACATGCCGACATGTAGGATGTGCAGAAGCAACTACCCGCGAAGTCAGTTTGTCAGTGGAAACGGGCCGCGCTATCAGGTATGTGTTCGCTGTGCTCTCGATCATGATCTTGCAACTCCAGAAGAGGTTCCTCAACTCTACTCTGACGAACTTGTCAAACAACGTTTCACCCTCTTCGGACGACGATACCGTCCTTGGATGGCAGTTCTTTCGGGGTGGGTTCTCTACAATTCATTTGGACGAGGAATTGAACTTTGGTCCAACCTATTCCTCGCTGTTCTTATCATTGGAACATTAGCAACTCCTGTACTACATTATCTTGGAACTGCACGTTTTGGTGCTGAATTATCTAAGTTAACACCATAATATCTTCACGATTCATCATCAGGAATGCTTGAAATAGGGTATATCTGCCTGTGAAAGTTAGAGGGAACAGTGGGTTCCCTAAGAACGACCGCGAGACTGGATTAAAAAATAGGAGGAGCTTATCGAGATAAATGATTATTCCAAATATCTGAATTCGACCGCAGTATGTCGTTTTTACAGTTGGAATACTATCTTTGCTCCTGCTAATAATACATCCGAATCCTCCCGATTTGAACGGTTTACGATAAGGACGAGCGTGAGCATTCAAGCGGAAAGAGAAAACAGCGGGTTTTCTACAACTAAAATTTTTGGAAGTGAATAAAAATGAAGAATATGAAGAATACGAGTATGTTGATTGCACTACTCCTTGTGCTAATGGCAGGTTCGGCTGGCGTCCAAGCTACCGGATCTGATCCTAACGATCCTAATGACGGCGGAGCCGACTGGGATGGCGATGGATTAACCAATGCTGAGGAGCAAGCTGCAGGCACAGATATGAACAACCCAGATACTGACAACGATGGATTGCCAGACGGTTGGGAAGTAGCTTACGGGCTAAATCCTAACTCGGCTAGCGATGCGAACGCGGATCCGGATGGCGACGGCCTAACTAACTCTGAGGAGTACGCAGCGGGAACAAACCCGAACAGTGCGGACACCGACGGAGATGGTGTGGCTGACGGCAGCGACCCGTTCCCTAACGATCCTAACGACGGTTCGTCATCGGATTCCGATGGCGATGGTATCCCAGATGCATATGATCCCGACTTTGAAGGAAACGACGAAGGCGACGGCGACGGCGGAACTAACGGCGGCGGCGAAGGTGAAAATGGAGAGGGAGAAGGTCAAGGACAAGGTCAAGGACAAGGTCAAGGACAAGGTCAAGGACAAGGTCAAGGCCAAGGTCAAGGCCAAGGTCAAGGTCAAGGTCAAGGTCAAGGACAAGGTCAAGGTCAAGGACAAGGTCAAGGCCAAGGTCAAGGCCAAGGTCAAGGCCAAGGTCAAGGTCAAGGTCAAGGACAAGGTCAAGGACAAGGACAAGGACAAGGTCAAGGCCAAGGTCAAGGCCAAGGTCAAGACCAAGGTCAAGGTCAGAATGGTCAACAAGGCCAGGGTCAAGATCAGGGTTCCCAATCTGGACAGGACGGCCAAAATGGCGAGAATGGACCGGAAGGTCAGCAAGGTCAACAACAGGATAATGGACAAGGTCAGCAGCAAGGTGGCGAACAAGGAGGTCAGCAAGGTGACCAGACTGGCGATAGCCAGAATGGAAACAACCAGAACGGCCAGAACCAACAGCAGCAGGGCCAAACCCAAGACTCCAACCAAGGCCAGCAGGGTCAACAATCCGACCAGCAGCAGAGCCAACAACTCGACAACCAGGACCAGAACGGTGAGAACGACAACGACGGAGACGGCATCCCAGATGATCTCGACTTCGACGATGACAACGATGGTATCCCAGACAATCAGGATGCTATGCCCGAAGATCACGACAACGATGGTATCGACGATGCCGAGGACGATGATGACGATGGTGACGGAATAGACGACCGAGAGGAAGTCAATGACGGAAACCCAAATTCAGACATCTACGACCACGACAACGACGGTGTCCGCGATAACGTGGATTTCGACATCGACAATGACGGCATTGACAACTGGAACGACGTTGGACCGAACGGTGAGGATTACTCACGCGATCACGACAACGACGGACTACCTGACGGTGTTGACACAGACGATGACAACGATGGCATCCTCGACGTAGACGAACAAGATGGTATCGTCGGCGTTTGGCGTTACGATCATGACAACGATGGAATCCAAGATTACTTGGATCTCGACGATGACAA